>CAFAAJ010000035.1_pt1 | contig 16082 bp, 6 predicted proteins | sample 7267551 | NCBI WGS metagenome assembly CAFAAJ01 (sample SAMEA6813983, study PRJEB35770) | uncultured Acidimicrobiales bacterium | biome: Freshwater; feature: Freshwater reservoir; material: water | place: Czech Republic | collected 2017-08-18 | depth 30m m
CTGATCCGAGATCGACCGAGTAGGCAGCAGCCGCGCAGGTATCGACCCGTCCGTTGACTTCGGGGTGTATCTGCACATCCCGTTCTGCAGGGTTCGATGCGACTACTGCGCGTTCGCCACGTTCACCGACCGGCACGACCTGCGCAGCGCATATCTGGACGCGTGTCGCACCGATATCGAGCGAACGGTCTCCCGTGGGATGCGCACCGCAACCACGGTGTTCGTCGGTGGCGGCACGCCGACACAGGTGGACCCGGAGCATCTCGGTCGGGTGCTCGACGCGATTCCGTTGGCAGACGGTGCAGAGGTGACGGTGGAGTGCAATCCCGACGACGTCACCGAGGACCTGCTGCGGGCCTACCGGCGTCATCGCGTGAACCGGGTGAGTCTCGGTGTGCAGTCGATGGTGCCCGAGGTGCTCGCCACGCTCGGCCGCACACACCAACCCGAGAACGTGTCCCGTGCGGTTGAAGCGATCCGCGCAGTGGGGATGTCGTCGTTCAACCTCGACATCATCTATGGGGTGGCAGGCGAGACCGTCGAGCAGTGGCAGACGACGGTGCGTGCAGCGCTCGCCCTCGACCCGCCGCACATCTCCGCGTACGGGCTCACCGTGGAGCCCGGCACCCCGCTCGCAACGGACGAGGCGCGCTGGCCCGACGATGACGACCAGGCGGACAAGTACGAACTGGCCGACGACCTGCTCGCTGCGGCCGGACTCGCGAACTACGAGGTGTCGAACTGGGCCCGGCCCGGCCATGAGTCCCGGCACAACCGTCTGTATTGGGCGCAGGCGGACTACGCAGGGTTCGGCTGCGCAGCGCACTCGCACGAATCCGGCCGGCGTTGGTGGAACGTGCGCACCCCCGAGCGGTACATCGAGCTGACGGCCGCGGGGGAGTCCCCCGAGTCCGCGGGCGAGACCCTCGACGCCGCCACGAGGCGGATAGAGGGGCTGCAACTGGCCCTGCGCACCCGGGAGGGTGTGCCCCGGGGGGTGCTGGCCGAGGAGGGACTCGAGGAGTTCATCGAGGTGCAGGCCGAACGTGTGGTGCTCACCCGCCGCGGCAGGCTGATGGCCAACGAGGTGTCGCTCCGCCTGCAGTAGTGCGGGCAGACGGTGATAGCGTTCGGCGTCCCGAAAGGGCGCGTAGCTCAGTTGGTTAGAGCGCCACCTTGACACGGTGGAGGTCCCGGGTTCGAGTCCCGTCGTGCCCACTCGTTGTTGTCGATTTCACAACGATCTGGCGCGTTCTTCCTGGTCCGGGTCAGGGTTTGAAAGACGACACGAAAGTGTCGAGATCCCGTACCGAGGTCGTGCTGATCCCGCTCATGTGAATCTCCGAGAGCTGTACATCTGGGGAATTTCGATAAGCGCGATCAGTGCCGAGGCTCACCGATCCCGCGGTAGGGGACGCGCACAGATCAGACGAGTTGACCGCTGGAGTCTCAGGTTCTGTACACGTCGCGTCGGTGATCCACTCTGAGCACGATGACTTCATGCCGATGCTCGTCGATCCGATAGAGGACGCGAAACGTGCCCCTCCGCGCGCTGTGGATTCCGGCGAGTTCGCTGCGGAGTTCTCGGCCGACTCGGCGTGGGTTGTCGATCAGCGATCCGGTGATGAAGTCGATCACCGCGGCGGCTACTGCTTCGGGAAGTTCCTCGGCGATCGCCCGGGCAGCCGGTCCGGCGACGACGAGTTCGTACGCGACCGAGGTCAACGCTGTCTCGGCGGACGCAGGGCGCGGACGGCGTCGACCCCGCGCACGACGTCACCCGTCGCCACCGCGGCTTCGGCGGTCTGGAGCGCTCGGACGGCGTCGGAGTCGCTGAGCACCGAGATGGTTTCCTCGAGGCTCGCTAGGTCGTCGGTGCTGATGAGCACGATGGCGGGGCGACCGTTGCGGGTGACGACGACGCGTTCGTGCTCGAGTTCCACCCGGTCGACGTACTCGGAGAATCGGTCCTTCACGGTTCGGAGTGCTTCGGTGCTCATGGCTACAATTGTGCCACGCTCGGTGGTGGGCGGCAACCTCTCTCCCTCTTGCCGAGCTGCCGCTCGGCAAGAGGGAGCTCCCGAGTGTTGGGGTGGAGCGCATTACAACGCTGCTGGGCCGGGTGAGCGTGCGGCTGGGCGTCGTGGTTCGGGTGGTGTCGGCTCTATCTCGGCCGGTGCCGTCCCGCGGCTTGAGGCACGCCCCATCAGCGCCGTCTGGGGCACCCCGCCGGGGCACGAGCCTCAAGCACTCGCCACGATCAAGGCTGCCAACCTCGTCGGGGTCGAACCGATACTCCGGCTTGGCGGAACTCCCTCGCCAGCGTCCGTTCGTGTACACCAAACGCGCTCGCGACAACTGCCAGCGAGGCGCCCGTCGGGTAGTGCGCCGCGGCCACGGCAACGGATTGGTCGGTCATCTTGCGGACCACGCGTCGGCGGACGATGCCGGTCTGCGTGAGATGCGTCATGACGGTGGTCCTGTGGACCTCGAACCGACCGGCGAGCGTCTTGATCGAGTCGCCGGCTCGGTCCTGCTGGATCACCTGTTTGATTTCCACTTGGGGAAGTCGGCGTTGCACAGGGTTTGAAAGCCGTCCCTTTTCGTCCAGCGGTCCGGCGTGGCGGGGTGTTTCAGCCGGCGACGGCGTTGCCTGGCTCGCGCACGAAGTGCGCCCCGGTTTGCTTCGCCCCTGGTCAGCGACGGCGGTGACGGCTTCGGGAGGGTTTGAAAGCCGTCCCATAAGGTCCACTCCGCAGGTCCCGTTGGGCAGGTTTGCCCCGGGATAACCGCCGCCCGGCCCTTGGCGCCGTTCGAGTGGCCTGGCTGCGATGTGGCCGGGTGAAGCATCCGCCCTGCCTCTCTTGCGCTTCGCTAGCGTAAGAAGTAGTGGAACCTGCGCTCCAGCGCGCCCCAAAGGAGTATTTCATGAAGACCCGTCGTTCTCGCCTTGCGATCATGGGCTCGGTGGTTGTTGCATCAGGTTTGCTGCTCACCGCTTGCTTCACCGCGAATCTCAGCGGATCCGGTTCAACTGGCTCTGCAATCCAGCCCTACAAGAAACTTGAGTTCGCGCTGAAGTCCAACGACAGCCTCGGCCTCGGGATCGGTGGGTCCACCGGCAAACTCAAGGACTCGGGCAAGAACGTCCTGTTCCCGAAAGGTGTCAACATCTCGTTCAACAACGGTCTCGTTGCCGGCTTCGGCGGTGACTGCACTGATGGTCTGGGCCTGATCGGGGGTGCTCCGCGCGCGGTGCACATTTCCGGCGGCGGCGGAACAGGCCCGAGCGGGCCTCCGGGTTTCTGCGACCTGTACTCGGACCCGCGCGAATGGTTCGGAGTGGTCACGTACTCCTCAGCCGATCCGCGTCGTTACCCGAACCAAGGGTTCGAACCGTGCAACGACTACTACGAGTTCTACTTGAGCATCTACTTGAGCATCTTCCTGAGCGCATTCTCCGGCGGCGGACCCGTTCGGCCGGTTCCCAGGCTTTCGGCCTCGCAGCAGCAGAACATCTCGGGATTCGGAATCGCCGTGGTGATCGACACGAACTACAACCGGAACTACGACAAGGGCGATCGAGTTTCGTTCGTTCCAGTGTGCGGTCCGTACACCCACATCGAGGCACCCCCGAGCGCTCCGATCCTGCAGTCGGTGAACCTCGCCGGTGCAAAGATGCCCGCCGGCCTGGGTAGCGCCCTCGAGCGAGCAGTTGCGAAGGCGCCGGCGTTCCCACGTTCAGAGCCGGCGTCGAACCAGTACAACTACATCACGTGCGGCTATAATTCACCGCTGATCCTGGACCCGTTGTTCGGCGCCACCGGGGCGTTCGACGAGCTGTTCGGCGACTCTGGGCTGTTCGGTTCGAGTGGCTCCTTCGGGCTCGTTCCTGGGGCCATCTCGAGTGACTTCATTGACGACAGCCCGATGGTTCCACTCATGCTTGCCTACCTCTGTGCGGGCAAGGTGTCAAGCGGTGACGTGAAGATCGGGATTGCCACCCGACTCACCACGACGACGACGTCGACTACGTCGACGACCGAGCCGACGACGACCGGCGCGTGAGGTAGTTGGGTGTAATCGAACGCTGAGTGCATCAAGTGGTGCAGTGGGGCGGGTGCGAATGTCGCACCCGCCCCACCGCTGTTTTGCCCCGGGATCCCCGGTGGCGACCGATGTCACCTCAACGTCACCTCAACGTCATCTGGCAATGCGGCAAACAATGTTCCTTCTGTTCTAGTCTGACAAAGTTCGCATTGTCCTCCGGGTGGGGGGCAGAGGAGGCCGGAACGTGAATACCTGGATTCGTCGTGGAGTTGTCGCGCTGACAGCACTCGGAACGGTGGTTGGATCGCTGGCGATGGGCGCGGCCCCTGCGCTTGCGGTGGCACCAAGCCCGAAGACAGTGGACTGCAGCAACGCGACAGCAACGCCTGCCACATGTATCGCCGTGTTCTCACCGACCAGTCCCAAGGCGGGCGAGGTCGTTACGGTCACGAAGGACGCAGCCGCCAGTGGCGGCATCTATGAGAACATCACCACGGTCGCCCTGGCTCAGGGCACGGTTGGCGATCCGGCTTACGTGCGAATCGTTGTGTACTTCAACACGAACGCCAACGACAACAACTCCGGATCGTTTGTCATGCCGGTACTCCCGGCATCGGGAACCTGGGACGTCAAGGTGGTCGGCTCGGGTGACCTGCAGGGATTCGGGACACTCACCTATGGCGGCGCCGGGGATTGGGTCTGCGCACAGGACTGGGATCAGGTTGTTGCGGACAGCAAGACGCTCTGTGAGAAGCGGTTAGCAACGTCTGACTCGCTCACCGTGCCGGCCGACGTGACCTCCATGCAGTTCCTCGTCGTCGGTGGTGGCGGCGGTGGCGGTGGCGGCGTGAACGACACGAACTACGCCTTCTACGGCGCAGGCAGTGGCGGTGGTGGTGGCGAGGTGCGGGTCTGCAACGAGACCGTGACGCCAGCGGAGACCTGGACGGCGACCGTCGGCGGTGGAGGATCTGCGGGGGGGTCCCGGGATGACAGCACCTCTGCGCCCGGGTCCGGCTACGGCGGCAACGGCGGAGAGTCGTCCATCGTGCGAGCAAACCCGGCAGCAGACTGCACGGCGGCAGGCGGTCAGGGTGGCGGCGAGGCTGACGGTCAGGTGCCGGCCGGACCTGCGCGGGTGGTCCATGCATCCCGCTTGGTCGCAGGCGGCGCGGTTCAACCTCCATCTCCCGGAACGGGTGGGGCATCGGGCTCTGCTAATGCCGGTGGAAACGGTCTTGCGGACGTTTATTCCTACCCGACGGACGTTGGTGGCGGAGGCGGAGGGTCCGGTACCGGCGCCCTCGGCGGCGATGCGAGTGGCACCGTTGGTGGGGCCGGCGGCGATGGGACCTACCCGACCGGCTGGTTTGCCGACTTCACTGATGGGCTCGGCGGCGGTGGCGGCGGCGGCTCCCTTGGCACCGGTGGAGCCGGATCTGCCGGCGGTGGAAACGGAACAACGTGTGTCGTAAATGGCGAGTCTCTCGTGTGCTCGGGCGGCTACGAGGCGGGCCACGTCGACAACTTGGCGAGTCGGGGTGGAGGCGGCGGTGGTGGCGCCGCCGATGGTTCGGCAGGCCCCGGCGCCATCGGGCTCGTGATCGCGCGCTACGAAGTCGGCGACACCACGCCGCCGCCTCCGGCGGAGGCGAGTGACCCCGGTGTGTGGATCGAGCGCAGCGGCAGCCCGGTTGCCCCAGGTGACTGCACGGCATTCGCCACGATTACTGCAGCAGTGGCCGCGGCGCAGGCGAACGACATCATTCACGTCTGCCCCGGCCTCTATCAGGAACCGACGATCGACACAACGGCTCTCGGTGACCTCACAATCAAGGGTGACGGCAAGGTGCCGAACGATGTCCGTATCGATGGCAGTCATGTCGGGGGAACCTCGGGCAACCGCATCTTTGATGCAACCGGGCAATCAATCACGTTCCAAAACCTCACGCTGCAGAACGGCTACGTGGAGGGCAACGCCGACCACAAGGGCGGTGCGGCGGTGCTCGCACGGATAGTCGGGCTGCAGAACGTGGTCGTCCGGAATAACACCGTCACGCACGACGCCAGCGGAGATGGGAACGGCAGCGCGATCAGCGCCGAAGAAGCGAATATTGCGGACAGCACGTTCGAGGACAACAAGGGCTCAACGCTCGGCGGCGCTGTCTACCTCTCGGGCGCGGGAGCCAGTTCGATCCAGAACTCGTCCTTCTTCGGAAACGCAACACACGCCAACGCCGAGATCATCGGGGTTACGACGATCACCCAGGGCGGAGCTGTGTATTCGAACGGTCCACTCACGGTGGCGGATTCGTACTTCATCGCCAACTCCGCCACCAAGGGTGGTGCTCTTGCCGTCTACGGGACGCTGAGCGTTACCGACTCGTTCCTGGACAGCAACTACGGACTCGAATCGGCGGGTGACACCGCCGGCGGCACCATCAGGGCCAAGGGTTCGACAACGATCACGCGCTCTACGTTCACCTCGAGCTACCTCGTCGGTGGCGGCGACGGCCTCGCCATCTGGACGTCGGCGCAGTTGACGGTTGACTCCTCAACCTTCTCTGCATCATTCAGCCAGAACGGGTTCAACGGCACCGAACCCGGCATCGGAGCGATCTACAGCACCTCGACGACGGCCAATCCGGACGTCTCGATCACCAATTCCACGTTTTACCAGAACAGCGCGGGGAACGAGGCGGTGCTTCATGCTGACGGTTCGGTCGAACTGCTGTACGTCACTGCGGTGAACAACCAGAACAATGCGGGAGCGAATGTCGTCGGGGCGCTCGACCTAGTAGCCACGAATTCGCTGTTCGCCGCGAACGTTGATCTTGACGGTGGTCCTTCGGCTGGATGTTCGGGCACGAATTCCCTCTTGGTGCCGAACTCGGTGAGCGACGAAGGAACCTGTGCATCTTCGCCGTCGACCATCGCCGAAGCGGAGTTTGGGGAGTTCACCTATCACGGTGATTCGGCCACCGAGACGCTTGAGCTTGCGTCCGGGAACCCGGCCATTGAGGCGGCGGACTGTTCGCTTGCTGGCACGGTAACGGTGGACCAGAACGGCTCAACCCGAGGCGCCACGTGTGACGCGGGCGCGATGCAATACGTCGCCCCCGACATGCAGCGCTTCTGCCCCGAGGACGGCGAGACCGAGACCATCGGTGTGGACACCGTGACGGGTCAGCCGATCTGTCAGCTCGTCATCGAGCAGTCGGGCAACTTTGCGGTTCCCGCGGGCGTTAATGCGGTGGACATCGTGCTCGTTGGTGGCGGTGGTGGCGGCGGTGGCGGCGGCACGGATGCCGCCGGGACTGCAACGATGGCCGGTGGTGGCGGCGGTGGCGGCAGCGTGTCGCTCCAGACCTCCGTTGCGGTGACCCCGCTCACCTCGATCCCCGTCACGGTTGGTGACGGAGGTTCGTTCGGAGCCGGTGGTGATCTCTCGGGTACATGGCGTGGATCCGCTGGTGGCGACGGCGGCGAGACCTCATTCCTCGGCATTACCGCACCCGGTGGTTCCGGTGGTACCGGTGCTGGCGAGGAAGGTGGCACGTACTACGTCGGAGCAGGCGGCTCAACCTTGGCTGGAACGTCGAATGACGCGCACACCGGCGCCCCTGGCGCCAAGGTGCGCTCGTGGGACACCAACCACTACTACACGGCGGCCGGCGCAGGTGCTGGCGCAGGTGGCGACGGTTCAGAAGGTGTCATCGGGCCCCGGGTTGGCCTGTACTCCAGCCTCTCGGGTGGCTATGGCGGTCTGGGCTTCATTCCTGCAACTGCGGGTTCGCTCTTCGGCTCCGAGAAGTGGTCATGGTCGTTGGGTGGCTACACCGGCTACTCAGGGCTTGCTGTGGGCGGTAGCGGCGGTGCCACGGGTGTCGGGAACGAGGACACCTACGTGTTCTATTGCGGCATTGGTGCCTCGTTGCACGGTTACACCAACGCTTCGACCGGCACCGGCTCCGCGGTCGGCACGTACTACAACAGCGGCACGGATGCTGAGCGTGGCAACGGGGTCATCAGCGGCGTGGACGCAGACATGGTCCAGCCAGACGGTTCCGGCCCGTGTTCGGCCGCGCCGGCTGGAAGTCTTGGCTCGGGCGGCGGCGGTGGTGCAGGGTTCATTCCTCGCACCCAGGATTTTCAGGCCAATGGCTCAGGGGGCAACGGCGGTGCGGTCATCATCCGCTATCTCGCTGGCCCGCTTCCCGAGTGTGGTGCTGCAAGCGGCACCGCCACAGAGAGCGACGGCGCGGGCTTCCACGAGTTGATCGTTACTGGCAAGTGCCAGTTCTCGGCCCCGGCTGACGTGACTTCGGTGGATGTCGTGGCGATCGGTGGCGGCGGCGGCGGTGGTGCCGGTTCGTCCTACGCCGGTGGTGGCGGCGGCGGTGGTGAGGTCACGCTTTGCTCGGCCGTGAACACGGGCGGCACGGATCCGCTCGTCGTTGAGCCGGCATCGGGTGGAGCCCCCTCCTACTTTGGCGGGGCACCGGGTGGCAAGACCGAGGTGGTCCAAGGCGCAAGCACTGTCTGCGGCGCCGAGGGAGGCCTGGGTGGTCAGAACGGTTCCTCTGGTGGCGGATGCCCGTTCTGTGGAGCACCCATTGCACCAGGTGCGAACTACGTGCCGGTGACGCCCTCGCCCTTTGATCGCTTCATCGGACGGAACGTGCCGACGAATGGTCAAGCACCGGATTTCCTGGGCAACGGCTCGGGTGACGGTGGTGCCTCTGGTGGCTTGGCCGGTAACGCCGGCGGTATCGGCAATATTTCGCTGTATTACACCCTCGACGGTACGGCTACTGGATTCTCGGCAGCGGGCGGCGGTGGCGGCGGTGCCGGTGGGACTGGCTCCGGCAAGGCGCTCTACACAGGCACGGTTGCGATGGCCAGCGGCGACGAGCCGGGCAACCTTCGCCTGTCCTCCGATGGCACGCGCCTGTTTGTTGCTAACACCGGTTCGGACACGGTGAAGGTGTACGCAACGGCAGACGACTCGTTGGTGACAACCATCGATACCGGCGCCGGTTCGGAGCCTTGGGTAGCACTCCCGAGCAAGGACGGCAGCAAGGTCTATGTCACGCTCCACGGTACGGGCAAGGTGCAGGTGTTCGAAACAACGACGTGGACGAAGGTTGACGAAGCAGACCTCGGCGCAACGTCGGGCCCGACCGGCGCTGCGCTCAACAGCGACGGAAGCCGTCTCTATGTTGCACAGTTCACCCCGGCTCAGATCACTGAGTACGACACCAGCACGATGGAGGCCGTTGGAAGCCCTGTCGACCTGACGGTGTGGGGTGGAGCTGCAAACATCCCGTCGAATGGGATACATCCGTACGACCTGGTGTTTGTTGGGGACCCGAATGCCTCACCAAATCCTTACGACACCCTCTTCGTGAGCTACGAGGGAACCGAACAGATCGGGTACGTCGATGTTGGTGCTGGCAACGGTTCGTACCAGATTCAGACAGCGCTGATTGCTCTGGGCACTGGTGATTTCCCCCGTAACATGGCACTTGACCCGTACGGCAAGCTCTACGTGGCAACAACGACGGGCAACGTGTACCGAATCGGCACGGTTCCGGGTTTCGGGGACTACACGCAGATCACGCACACCATTGTGGTGGGTAGCAAGACCCAGTCGGTCGGCACCACCGGCGGTGACCTGTATGCAACGATGCCCGACGACAACAAGTTGGCGGTCATTGACACCGACGAATACGGGTCGGCGTCGCCGTTCACTGTAAAGAACACGCTCGACACCGGCGACGAACCGTTCGGTGTCATCGTTGGCCTGGACTCGAAGGTCTACGTGGGCGACCGCACAACGGGTGGCGCAGCAAGCCTCACAACCTTCTTCAAGGGCTGCCCGCAGCCCTATTACACCGATCCGTACACCGCGCCGGCGAGCACCACGTGTCAGCCGAGCACGGGCGGTGACGGAGCGGTACTCAGTCAATTGACTGGAGCGTCATCCACGCTGTTCTCGGGCGACACGCGCGCCTTCGGTGGCGGCGGTGGTGGCGGAAGCACCCACCAGTTCGACGGCAGTCAGAACGCCCTCACCCTCGGTGGCACGGGTGGCGGCGGAACGGGCGGCTACACCGACCCGAGTGATTCCACTGCGTCTGTCCAGCCGACCGGCGGTACCGAGTTCGGTGGCGGCGGTGGCGGCGAATACAACGTCATCGACAACAGTGGTGGCGGTGGGTGTTCGCCATTCTGCGATGGTCGGCCAACCACCTGGAACGGTGCGGTCAGCACCGAGCCGGGAGAGGGTGCTCAGGGCGCCGTGATCATTCGTTACTTCGTTGCAGGCGGTCCGCCGCCCCCTGGCGCTGCGGTCTGGATCGAGCGTGGCGGAGTAGCGCTGCAGGACGCCACGCCGGCGGATACGTCGTGCGCGAACCCGGGCTACACGACGATTACCGCCGCAGTCGCGGCGGCTAGTGCGGACGACGTGATACATGTCTGTTCGGGTACGTATCGCGAGGCGGAGATCACGCCGACCGTCGACAACCTGACGATCCTCGGTGAGGAGTACTCGGCCGACAACGGTCCGCAAGGTGTGTCGACTCCGTTGTCCCCGCCGGTGTTCATCGATGGTGAGCTCACCGAGGGTGATGCCACCTCGCGTCATCGCATCTTCGATGCGACGGGCCTGAAGATCACCTTCAAGAACGTGCGTCTGCGCAACGGTGAGGTGGAGGGTTACGGCGGTGCTGTGAAGGCCTTCCAGGTAATGGTGGAGGATTCGGTCTTCAACGACAACGACGCGTTCGGTGGCGGAGCCATCTACGTGTCCACCGACGGCTACACGCCGCCGTGCGTTGGTCCGATCGGATCCGTGTTCGGTCCGGGGACACTCAACTGTGCTCCGGTTCTCGCGAACCCGCCGGCGGCGCCGTTGATCTCGGTGGTCGGTTCGGAGTTCACCGACAACGGCACGGGTTCGTCCATTGATGGTGGTGCGCTCTACGCCAATGGTGGAACGGTTACGTCGAATGGCTCAACGTTCGCCGGTAACGAGGCGTTACTGGCACAGGAGCCGCCGTTGGCGTCCGACGGCGCTGGCGGCGCGATCCTCGCTCAGCTTGTCGTCGTCTACGGTTCGACGTTCACGGGTAACAAGGCGTTGTTCCATGGCGGTGCCATTTCTGCAACAACCGTTCAGGTGTTTCCATCGACGGAGAGCCCGAGGGTTGCGTCGGTGTTCGACGCGAACGAAGCCCTCGGCGACAGCAACTCAGACGGCTACGGCGGAGCGCTGTGGGCGGACCAGGTGGAAGTTGAGGCATCGTCGTTCGTGTCGAACTTGGCGGACAGTGGCGGAGCCATTGCGTCGGCGGCGGAACTGAACACCGCTCCGGTGACTCCCGCGGTGCCGGTTTCGGGCACGGTTTCGGTAACGGCGTCGACGTTCGAGATGAACTCGGCGACGGTCGATGGCGGCGCAGTGCTGAACAAGGCTGTCGGCGGTTCCACGACGGTCTACAACTCGACGTTCAGTGCGAACCATGCCGGCAACGCCGGTGGTGGCGTGTATGCGCAGGACGTGCTGAGCGTGTCGTTCAACACGTTCGATGCGAACACGGCGGACGTGTCCGGTGGTGTGTTCTGGACCCCGGTTGCCCCGTCGGTGGACAACAACATCTTCTCGTTCGCTGCTGCGGACGAGACCGAGGCGGTCCATAACGGCTGCCTCACCTACGAATGGACCCCGGCGAAGGACACCACGAACCTCACGACGAACTACTGGTGCCCCGGCACCGTGGTTGAGGCTCCGGCGACGCTGGACCTGTCGCCGTTGGCTGACAACGGTGGGCCGACCGAGACCATTGCGATCGGTACGTCGAGCGCTGCGCTTGATGCTGCGGACCAGATCGAGTGTGACAGCCGCACGAACCCGACCGATCAGCGCGGCGTTGGCCGTCCGGTTGGCAGTGCGTGTGATATCGGCGCCTTCGAGTACTACGGCACCGTCACGCTCGACACGTCACCGGGTGAACACTCTCTGGTTCCCGGTGAGGACTTCCCCGCGGGCACGGACACGATGTACATGATCATTGTTGGCGGTGGCGGCGGTGGTGGTGCCGCAAACGGTGGTGCTGGCGGTGGCGGTGGCGGTGGCCAGGTTGCTACGTGCACCCTTGAGAACCTGACCAGCAACTCAGTTATCGAGTATTCGATCGGCGCCGGCGGAACCGAGGGTGTCCCGGGTGCGGATTCGTGGATAACTGTCGACGGTACTGAGGTCTGCCGTGCAACTGGTGGAACCGAGGGCTTGGCAGGCGACGATTCCACGAGCCTTGGTGGCGGAGGGTCGAGCGGTGACGGAACTAACCGTTCAGGAAACGGCACGAGCGATGGCGCTAATCTGGCGTACGCCGTCGCTGGTGGTGGTGGAGCAGGCGCCGGTGGCCCCGGTGGAGATGCTCTTTTCGACTCCGGTACCCGGGTCGCAGTCGGCGGTGACGGCGGTGTTGGTCTGGTGCCATTCTTCCCGGCGTTCGGCGAGACCTCCGATTTGGTCGGCGGCGGAGGCGGCGGCGGCGCCGTGGTTGCCTGTTCCAGCGGCACCAGCGGAACGGGCGGCAGCGCCGGTGCCGGTGGCGGTGCCCCCGGCGCGTCCGATAATCAGGATTGCGGTGGGCGCCCTGTCCTGCGTCGCACTGCCGTTCCCGCTACCGATGGTTCGGGCGGCGGAGGCGGCGGCGGTGCCGGGGCCATCGGAGGCAGCGACGGCGGGGATGGTGGCGGCGAGGCGCGCATTCCCGTTCCGGGGCCGGCAACGGGCGACAGCCTGCACGTCTGTGTGAAGAAGTTGTACGTGGTGTACGGGGCCCGCTCTTACAACCCGGAGCCGTTCTTGTGCGTTCCGGAGATTGATGAGTGCGCCGCACCGACATCGCCGACGCTGACCCCGGTTTCGGGTTCGGATCCGGAGTGCTGCCCGACGGTGACGGCGCCTGTTGATGGTTCGGATCCGGATCATTGTGACGACGTGCGCGCTCCCGAGTCGGTGGGTTCCGATGGCTACTCGACAGTGTCGGGTGACGATGTCCTGAAGTCGGGGCTCGTTGCCGATCTCAAGGAGGAGGCCGATGACGTTGCTCCGGCGGTCGCTACCCCGGCACTGTTGCATTACGAGCATGGGATCCCGGAGGGGTGGCGCAAGGCTTCGCTCGACGAGTTCCCCGGTGTGGTGCTGCCGACATGCTCGACGGAGTACGAGCAAGGTGATGACGTGACGGATCCGACGGATCCGACGACGTGGTTGCCGATTACGTGTGAGGGCGGGGACCCGCTCGAGTACGAGTTCAACTACGAGTTCATCGACGGGCTGCGGATCTATCCCGCGGTGCTGAAGGTGAAGCCGAAGCACCTTCGTGTTGCGTACGGAACGGCGGAGCCGAGCCCGTATGAGTACACGATCAAGGGGTTCAAGCTCGGAGAGACAGCGGATGTCCTCACGGACCTCCCGGTGTGTGATTCGGAGTACACGGATACCGCCGAGGCGGGTTCGCGGTTCTACATCACCTGCTTGGGCGGCGTGGCGGACAACTACACGTTCAAGTACGAGAAGTCCCATATCCATGTCCAGAAGGTGAAGGTGTCGTTGCGGGCCGCGGACCGTGTGGTGACATACGGCGATCCGGCTCCGGACTACTCGTTCGGCCTGTCGGGTCTGCGCGGTCCGGACTCGGCCCTGTCCCCGGAGCGTCTGGCCGGTTTCGTGGCCCCGTCGTGCTCGAGCACGTACACGTCGGTGACATCGGCTGGCACGGTCGATATCGACTGTGTCGGTGCGGTGTCGACGAACTATGAGTTCGAACCCGTGAAGGGAACGGTCACAGTTCGCAAGGCAAGCCTCCGAGTCCTGCCGAAGTCGATGACTGTTGCCTACGGCGCAGCATCGCCCCAGGTTGGCTTCGAGCTCAGCGGCTTCGTGAACGGTGAAACCGCTCCCGGTTCGGGTTACGTGGCTCCGAAGTGCTCGGCTGCCGGGTACACGGCAACGACGCCCTCCGGTTCGTCGCTTGGGGTCACGTGCTCGGGAGGCAGCTCCCGTAACTACGACCTCGACCAGACGGCACAGTCTGCGTTGATCGTCACCCGAGCAACGGCGACGATCACGGCTGATGCCAAGACCGTCGCCTACGGCTCGGCTGCTCCCGGGTTCACCTACACCGTGGCCGGTTTGAGGAACGGCGAGACGCCGGTCTCGGCTGGTATGTCTGCGGCGAACTGCTCGTCGGCCTATACGCCGTCGACAACTGTGGGTACCGTTCCGGTCACCTGCACCGGTGCATCGTCTGCGAACTACGACTTCACGTATGTCCCGGCGAACCTCACGGTCATCAAGGCCACTCTGCGGGTGACTCCGGACGCGAAGTCGATCACGTACGGCCAGGCGGTACCGGCACTCACGTGGTCCGTTGACGGCTTCGCCAACGGACAGACGTCGGCCTCAGCGGCGGGCTACGTGGCACCTTCGTGCGCCACCACAGCAACCTCGCTGTCGGCTGCTGGTACCTACGCCATCAGCTGCACGGGTGGTTCGGCTGCGAACTACCAGTTCGCTCTCGGCTCGTCCCAGGTCACGGTGAACAAGGCGGTACTGAAGGCCACGCCGGCCAACGCCTCGGTGGTGTACGGCTCGGCTGCACCGACAGTCGGTGTGACGGTTACCGGGTTCGTGAACGGGCAGTCCTCGTCAACGGCCGCCGGGTTCAAGGCTCCGACCTGTAACTCGGTCGGGTATTCCATGGCGACGAACGCTGGCACCTACGGGATCACCTGTGCGGGTGGTTCGGCAACGAACTACTCGTTCGACAACAGTGCCTCGTCGGTGTTGACGGTCACCAAGGCCACGGCCACGGTGACGGCAGCCTCGAAGTCGGTGGTCTACGGCACGGCCAATCCCGGCTGGACCTTCACGCTCTCGGGCCTGAAGAACAGCCAGACCGCGGCAACGGTTGCGGGCCTCGTTGCACCGACGTGCGTGAGCACGTACACGGTGACCACGGCGGCGGGCTCTGTCCCTGCGATTACCTGCTCGGGCGGTTCGTCGACGAACTACACCTTCACGTACGTCGCCGGCAAGGCCACGGTCACCAAGGCGACGCTCGTGGTGACACCGGACGCGAAGTCCATCGTGAAGGGCAGCGCGATCCCTGCGTACACCTTCACGGTGGCCGGCTACGTGAACGGTCAGACAGCCTCGGTGCTCACCGCACGTCCGAAGTGCACGTCCTCGTACACGACGAGGTCGGCAATCGGCACGTACACGATCACGTGCTCGTCAGCGGCAGCGGCGAACTACACCGTCACCTACAAGACGGGCACCCTCACCGTCAGGTGACAAGACCCTGTGGTGTGTGTCGGGCGAAACCCGCCCGACACACACCAATGTGGGGTCAGCCTTTCGTGCGTGGTGTCGCACCCGCGCGCAACACCGGCCCCGCCGGGTGACCTGTCCCCGGAACACAGGACAGGCGTACTGATCACGGTGCGATCCCTTCCAACTCGGTTCATCAACACGTACGGTCCGCCCCACCAACGAATGGAGGCGGTTTGATGACTTCCCGAACGACCAAAGCCGGCTTGGCGCTCACGGTGCTCTGCATGGGCGGACTGCTCACGTCGTGTTTCACTGCGAACCTCAGCGGAACCGGGAACGGTCTCTCGCCGATTCAGTACGGCGGCCCGATCGGACCCGTTGCCCCGTCCGGGTCAAAGAAGGTGGAGTTCAACCTGAAGTCCCTCGACAGCCTCGGCACGGGTATCGGTGGGGCCAGTGGCAGGCTGAAGGACCACGGCAAGAACCCGGCCTTCCCGAACGGCGTGAGCCTGTCGTTCGCCAACGGACTCACTGTCGGCATGGGAACGGATTGCACCGACGAAGTTGGTGGCCCGTCGCGTGTTGCGCACAGCGGCGCGCAGAGCCGCGGCGGGATAGGGCTCGAGTGCGGTACCTACTCGGACCCGAGGGCATGGTTCGGCCTCGTCACCTACTC
>CAFAAJ010000036.1_pt1 | contig 15965 bp, 16 predicted proteins | sample 7267551 | NCBI WGS metagenome assembly CAFAAJ01 (sample SAMEA6813983, study PRJEB35770) | uncultured Acidimicrobiales bacterium | biome: Freshwater; feature: Freshwater reservoir; material: water | place: Czech Republic | collected 2017-08-18 | depth 30m m
AGCCCAAACCAGGCCGACAGAACCACCGGTGAGCGGCAGTGCGTCATTGTCGAGCACCGTCACCCGGCCGATATCGGACGTGTCCACGGACCCTGCAAACTCGGTGACGCCGACGCAGTCGATGCGCGAGACCGAGACCGTGAAGGCCTGCTCCACCTCTGCCTCGAGATCGTCGATGATCGGCACGAGCGCCGTCGCCGAGGAATCCCCTGCGGAGATGGCGACCCACTGGCCCGACTGGGCGACGTAGTCGTTGTCGGCGAGGGCGGAGTCGCCCTCGAGACCGATGGTCACCCGCAGGCACAGCCCGCCGGCCGGAGCCACCTCGCTGAGCGTGAGGGGCACGGACGCTGTCGGTTGCGCCCCCTCGTTCACGGTGACCGAACCGACGGTGACCACGTAGGTGGCCTCGGCGGCGTGGGCCGACGGGGCCCACAGGAGTGCACCGGTACCCAGTGCGGCGAGTGCGATGGTTGTCTTGGTCATTCTCTTCATGATCGTCCCTCCACGATTCGGCGTGTTCACGCCCTGTGGTTATACCGACACGTCAAGAGGTTGTCTAGGGAGGATTCTGGCAAAGTTACTCGCTTGGTGCGTTCGTACTCGCGCGCTGAGCGCGATTGTTGCAGGTAGATGACGAAAAAGGGCTCACTCTGCTCCGCGGGGAGTCCAAGCAGAAATTTTTCCCGGGCGGACCGAATCAGCCCTGTTCAGAGGCCCTCTGCATCCTCGGGGGGCAATACGGAAGGGCCCACGTGGGTGTCCAGCCACACACTTACCGGGGCAAGCCCATGCCAGACCGCCAGCACCCGGTCCGCTGCCTTCGGGGACTGCATCCATGCACCGGCCGCCCAGGTGTTGGAGCCCATCAGCCCCTTGCGACGGATCAGTTCGATCCGCGGATGGTCCTTCGGGTAGCCGCGGGGTGCCGTCTTCAGTTCGCTGATTGCCCCCATCGAGTACCCGGCCTTCTCTGCAGCCTTCACCAGGGTCTCGATCTCGGCCCCTCTTGCCCCGTCGTCGACCGCCCGACGGAATCGGTCCAGTTGGTCCGGCGCCATGGCGTAATACCCGGCGGCCACCAGCAGGCCCGCAGCGCTGAACTGCACGTAGAAACCGGCCCCACCCTCGGACTCGCCGTAGGCGCCGATGTGGGTCTTGTACGGAGCCTTGTTCTTCGAAAAGCGCGCATCGACGTACGGACGAAAGACGTGGAACGGCCCGAACTCATCGTCGAACCGGGACAGCAAGGCTTCCATCGGGGCCCGCACCTCACTCTGGTAACGGTGCTTGTTGGCCTGCCAGTAGGACTTGCTGTTGTCCGCCTCGAGCCCCTCGTAGAAGGCAAGCGCGTCGGCCGGGAATCCGGTGAAACGCTCCGGCGACGACGGTGATCCCTTGCGAGTTGCTGCCACGCCGCGAACGGTAGCCGAGCGCTCGACAGCGAAGCCGCAGGGCGCACGGCGGGTACGCTTGTTGGGCCAACCGCGCGGGTGTGGCGGAACTGGCAGACGCGCAGGATTTAGGGTCCTGTTCTCCGGAGTGAGGGTTCGAGTCCCTCCACCCGCACCAGGCCTCGAGGCGTCAGTCGCTCGGCGGCGACACGGCGGACCAGTGCCCAGTAAAGGGTTCGGGGAAGTCCGCGAACATCTTCACCAGGTTCCGGAACGCCCGGCCGCGGTGCGACACGGAGTTCTTGTCGGCATCAGACATCTCGGCAAAGGTCCTGCCGGTCGGATCGCTGTCGGGAACGAACAGCGGGTCGTAGCCGAAGCCGCGTGCGCCGCGCTCGGCCTCAGCAATGTGCCCCTGGCACACACCTCGAGCGACCACCGAAGCACCATCGGGCCAGCAGACCATCGCAACCGTGGCGAACTCGGCGCTGCGGTCGGTCGAACCAGATGCGGTGAGTTCTGCAAGCAACTTGAGACGGTTGTCGGCGTACGTTGCATCGGGTCCGGCGTAGCGCGCCGAGTACACGCCCGGCTCCCCACCGAGCGCCGCTACCTCGAGTCCGGTGTCGTCCGCTATCGCCGGCAGGCCGGACGCGGTCGCTACGGCCATTGCCTTGAGCCGGGCGTTGCCCTCGAGGGTGTCGGCATCCTCGACCACGTCGCCGAGGGCGTCGGGGCGTGGCAGCAACTCGATGGTGATCCCGTACTCGCGACCGGCGTCGTTCAGCACTGCTGCGATCTCCACCACCTTGTCGGGGTTGGCCGAGCCGCAGACGAGCCGGAGGTGGCGTGTCACCGCTTCGCGGAGCCGATGGCCCGACGGTCCGGCGCAATGGAGGACATCTCCGCCTGCAGCGCAAAGATCTCGGCGAGCCCGCCCGAGGCGAGCGAGAGCAGGTCGTCCAGCTCGCCCCTCGAGAACGCCATGCCCTCGGCAGTGCCCTGCACCTCCACGAAACGCGTCTCGCCACCGTCGTTCGGCTGCAGCATCACCACGTTCATGTCCACCTCGGCGGTGGAGTCCTCGATGTACGGGAGGTCGAGCGCCGGGACGCCCTTCACCATGCCCACGCTGATCGCTGCGCAGCGGCTGTGCAGCGGGTGCGCCTTGATGTTGCCGTTCTGCACGAGACGGGTGACCGCATCGTGGAGTGCGAGGTAGCCACCGCAGATGCTGGCCGTACGCGTACCGCCATCGGCCTGCAGCACATCGCAGTCCACAACGATCTGGCGCTCGCCGAGCAGACCCATGTCGCAGGCAGCACGCAGCGAGCGTCCGATGAGGCGCTGGATCTCGACGGTCCTCCCGCTCTGCTTGCCCCTCGCTGCCTCGCGGTCCACGCGCTCGGGTGAGGAGCCGGGGAGCATCGAGTACTCGGCGGTGACCCAGCCCTTGCCCGAGCCCCGCATCCATCGGGGGACGTCTTCGTCGATTGATGCCGTGCAGAGCACCTTGGTCTTGCCAAACGTCACGAGTACCGAGCCGTCGGCCATCTCGGTGAAGTCCCGCTCGAACGAGATTGGGCGCAGTTCGTCGTGGGCGCGGCCGTCGGGACGTGAAGAAGCAGTTGCCATGGCGCTCACGCTAACGACCGTCAGCGGGCGACGACGAGCAGCACGATCCCACCGGTGATGAGTCCGGCCGCCGCATACCGCCGGCGCGCATCGCCCTCACCGAGGAAACGCACCCCGATGAGCGCTGCGATAATCACGCTGGACTCGCGCAGGCCCGTGACGTAGCCGACGGGAGCACGGCGGAACGCAGCCACGACGAGGGCGTAGGTCACCACGGTGGCGACACCAGAGAGCGCCATCATCACCGAGGAACGGGGCGCGATAGCACCGTTAGTCCCAACGAGTGCACGACGGAGCGAGGGTTTCTTGCCCATTGCGAGGGCGTAGATCGAGACCGCGATTGCGAGCAGCACGAACTCGACGAGCACGTATGAGGCATCTGATTGGGCGATTCGGGACCCGTGGGCGTCGCTCGTCGAGTAGATGCCGATGGTGAGCGCCACGACGGACGCATCGCCGGCAGCACTCGTGAGGCGGATCCTTCCCCCTGCACTCAACCCGAGCCCGATGATCCCGGTGGCGATGATGCCGAGCGCCACCCACGGGAGGACGTGCAGACGGTCGCCGAGGAAGAGCACGCCACCCACCGCCCCGACCAGCGCGCCGCCACCGCGCGCCATCGGGTACGCGGCGGAGAACTCGCCCCGGTCGTAGGCACGTCCGAGGAACACGACATAGGGGATGTGCACCACCCCGGACAGCGCTGCGAACCAGAGCGAACGCGCTGCGGGTAGGCCCGTTACTGAGAGGCCGACCGCCGACAGGACACCCGCAACGAGGAACTGCCCCCAGAGCGCACCGAAGCGGTCGGCGCTGCGCTTGGCCACCAGGTTCCAGCCGGCATGCAGTACCGCTGCGGCGAGGGCGAGCAGCGTCGCAGCGAGCATGGCACCGCAGCCTAGAAGTAGATGATCTTCTCGGCCCGGGCCTCGGCCTCGTCGAGGTCGTCGGTGTATGCGCCGGTGGAGAGGTACTTCCAGCCGCCGTCGCAGACGATGAACACGATGGTGCCCTCGGTGATCTCGCTGGCCACCTTGGCGGCACCGGCAAGCGCGGCGCCCGTGGAGATTCCGGCAAAGATGCTGCATTCCTTCACGATGCGACGTGTCCACTCGATCGATTCGCGCGGGCGCACGACCCGCTTGCGATCGAGGATCCCCTGGCCGCCCCAGTTGTCGAACACCGGGGGGATGTAGCCCTCGTCCAGGTTGCGGAGACCCTCGACCTGCTCGCCCAGCGGTGGTTCCACGGCGATCACCTTGATTGCGGGGTTCTGCTCCTTGAGGAACCGGCCGGTGCCCATGAGCGTGCCGCTCGTGCCGAGGCCGGCCACGAAATGGGTGATCTCGGGGCAGTCCCGCCAGATCTCCGGGCCGGTGCCCTCGTAGTGGGCCAACGGGTTCGCGTCGTTCGCGTACTGGTACGGCATGTACCACTCGGGGTGCTGCGCATGCAGGTCGAGCGCACGCATCACGGCACCGTTCGAACCTTCCGCACCCGGCGTGAGAATGATCTCAGCGCCGAAGATCTCGAGCATCTGGCGCCGCTCGATCGACACCGAGGTGGGCATGAGGATCTTGATCGGGTAACCCTTCACCTGAGCGATCGCAGCAAGCGCGATACCGGTGTTGCCCGATGACGGCTCGACGATCTGCTGCCCCGGTGCGAGCAGACCATTCTTCTCCGCCGTCACAATCATGCTCTTCGCGATTCGGTCCTTCACGGAGCCGAAGGGATTCTGGTTCTCGAGCTTGGCGATCAGGCGCACACGCGGATTGGGCGAGAGAACACTCACGTCCACCATGGGTGTATTGCCGATCATGTCCAGCACGTTTTCGTAGACCATTCTCGATCCTCCTCCCGTGCTCGCATAAAGCCGACCTAGTACGTCAGGAATGCTACCGGCTCAGGCGATGACGAGGCCCACCTCGGAAATGGCTCCGTTGGCGATGCGGTAGCCCCGCAGCTCGGGGGCGTCACGCTTGAGGCTCACGATGATGTAGCACCACGTGGGGTCCGGGGCCTGGGCAACATCGGTTGGGCTCGGGTACGGCTCGGTGTGGGTGTGCGAGTGCACGCAGCCAAGGATCTCCCAGCCACGGTCCTCTGCGTCTCGCTCGGCACGCAGGTAGTCCTTCGCATTGATCGTGTACACCTTCGCCGAGGCAGCGTCGTTCGCACACGGGTAGAAGTGCGCCACGTTCCCGTCACCCGGCACGCCGGCAATCAGGCCGCACATCTCCTCGGGGAAGCAGGCGTACGCGTGCGCCACCATGCCGGTCCTCGCCGCAGCCGAGATGCGGAGACGGTCAGTATCGGACGGAGCACCCACGGGCTCGGAGGTTACCGCTCCCCCTCGCTGGCTAGCCTGACGACACTCATGTCCCCTGCCGGCACCAAACCTGTCGCCTCGAACCGCAAGGCGTACCACGACTACTCGATCCTCGACGAGGTCGAGGCGGGCCTCGTGCTGCGCGGCAGCGAGGTCAAGAGTCTCCGGCTCGGCATGGGGCGCATTACCGAGGCGTTCGGACGCGTATCCGACGGTCAGGTGTGGCTGGAGGGCATGCACATCCCCGCATACAGCCACGCCACCGGGGTCGGTGCCCACCTGCCGGACAACCCGCGCAAGCTGCTCATGCACCGGGCGGAGATCGACCGGTTGGCGGCGCGGATGAACCAGGAGCACCTCACGCTCATCCCGCTGTCGCTCTACCTGAAGGACGGCCGCGTGAAGGTACTGCTCGGGCTCGCCAAGGGCCGTACCCGGGGCGACAAGCGCCAGGCCCTCGCCAAGCGGGATGCCGACCAAGACATCCGCCGCGAACTCGGCCGTCGCAACAAAGGGATGTAGGTGGAGTTCGCCCGCCAGTCCGAGCGACGACTGCTCCTCACCTGGCGTGCACCAGCGATGCGGCGCCTGCTCGTGTCGGGCGCGGCAGGTGGCGTGGCCACGCTGATCGCTGGCCTCACCGGAGCACCGTGGCAGTTGACGCTGCTTGCCGCCTGGAACACGGCCGCAGCCGCGTACCTGTTCCTCATCTGGCTGACGATCGGCCGGTTCACCGCCCAGGAGACCTCCGCCATGGCAACGGTGGAGGACAACAGCAGGCACTGGAGCGGCTTCGTCCTGCTAGCCGCCTCCACGGCGAGCCTCGTCGGCGTGGCCTTCGGCCTGCACAAGGCCAACCTGTCGCACGGGGGCATGCGCTTCTGGATGACCACCGGCGTCATCACCGGCATCGTGTTCTCCTGGGCCATCGTGCACACCGTGTACGTGCTCCGGTACGCCCACATCTATTACTCCACCGGGGGCCATGGCATCACCTTCCCCGGGGACGAGCCACCCGACTACATCGACTTTGCGTACATAGCGTTCACGCTCGGGATGACCTTCCAGGTGTCGGACAACTCGTTCACCTCCCGGCGGGTCCGCCGGACCGCGCTCGTGCACTGTCTGCTCTCGTACCTGTTCGGGGCCGCCATCATCGCCACGTCCATCAACGTGCTGGCCGGCCTCGTCTGAACCCGGCATTCCTGTGAAATTCGGTGGTTGCCGAAATGGCGTGACACCGGGCCGGTAGCGTGACTTCTGCAAGCAAACAATGGGGCTGACAGGTTTCGACGTCAGTTTCGGCGTCCGAGCGTGCGACCCGAGTTGCTCAGACTCGAAAAACGGGGCAAAAACATAACTGCCAACACGCAGTTTGCTGTTGCTGCCTGATTTTCAGGTAACAACAGACATCGTGAGCCGCAAGGCCGCACGGGGCCAGCTCCTCGCAGCCCGGCAACAGAAGCGGGGGGTGACGGTGGGAAAGACCACTGGAGGCGTGGAAGAACGCTGGCCGGACGGAAAGACGTCCCGGTGACCCTCTCGTAAGAGTGGGTCAGTCGACCCGCCGATGACGCGCCGTCGCGTCGAAGTCGGGAATGGTCGTATCACGGGCGGTTCCCGCCTGGCGGACGGGGGTTCGATTCCCCCCAGCTCCACGAAGGGGTGTGCCCGGAATAGCCGGGTGGCATTTCCGAAATACTTTGGTTAGTCCGGCTCCTCGGAGCCGGGCTGAACCGAAGTCTGAGCCGCACCGCACGCATACGGCGAGGCGAGACCGTCCGGGAAACTTCCTCCTTGCTCGCCGCAACGACTTCATCACGGACGCTGTGGATTGAGGTCGGCGGCGGCTCCACGTTCAACGTCGGTGATAGCGCATAGAGGCAGATACGCGCGCAACCTGTCTCTCAGACGGAGACGACTTCGACGAGGTTGTTAAGGGCGAGGAAGTCATCTGGATTGCGGGTGTAGAGCGGAAGCCCGACTGAACACGCAGTCGCTGCGAGCAGTAGGTCGACGGCTCGCGCTCCGGGCGCTTTCCTGCCGCCTGCAACAACGGCGGCGTAAACACGGCCATATGCCCGTGAGGCCTCGGAGTCGAACGGCAACGGGTCGAAGGCTGCCTCGGCGCGCTGAAGCCGGTCTTGCCGTCGAGCCCGCTCGTTGGGGTCCTGAGTCGCTTGAGGACCCGCAGCGAGCTCGGCCATCGTGATCGCGCTAATCGCCGACTCGATCGGGAGATCTGCAGGGTCGAGGCGTTCGAGGTCGATGATGACCGAGGTGTCGAGCAAACCCCGAGGCCGGCGTTGGTCAGCCACGAGGCGCCGCGTCCTGGTCCGCTATGTCGTCAAGGTCGGCGCGGAACCGGTCAGCGTCGACGGTTGGCGCGTTGCGGAACATCGCGAAGACGGCGTCGGTGGACACGAAGCGATGACGGCGCATCGGAGTCAGCTCTCCGACGGGTGTCCCGTTGCGGGTGACGATGAAGGTCTCTCCCTGATCAAGGCGGCGCATGATCTCACCGCTGTCGTTGCGAAGCTCGCGCTGTGTGATTACTTGTGCCATACCCACAACGTAGCACGGCGTGCTACACCCGGAAACCTCCCAGCGCCTATCGGCAGTTCGGCGCGGGTCGGTCAAACTGGACCGATGGAACGACCACTCATGCGTGTCTCGGGTCCAACCCTCGTTTGCCGACAACCCTCTGACTACGATCCGTTCAGGAGGTCCAGGGCGACGAATCAGAATGCGTCAGGTGACATCGATCGGGCTCCAGGCCGGCAGCAACAAGTGCTCGTGGTTACCGGACACGTTCCGCGAGCATTTCCATCTCGCCACTTGTCCTACGAGCAATTTCGTTCTCTTGGTGATCAACTGAAAAGTGCTGCGGTTGGTCGAATCGTTGCTTTCGACGAAGAGCGGTCCGTCAACGATCTTTGGGCGTATCACCTGCTTGAAGCGAATCCGAATCTGATGCCCGCTGATCCCAATCCGCCGTCAGATCGATTCGATGGACCGGCCGATGCGGTGATCTCAAACATTGTTTGTCACGAGCGATTCGAGTGGGTGCGCCGAGCTGCCGAGTTGTACCCCGACGTCGATGTCTTCGTGTGGATTGATTATTCGGTCTTCAAGCAACCAGGGGTAACAGCCGAGGTCATTCGTGACTATCTCAATGCGATCGAAACCACTGCAAGCGATGCTGTGATCGCTCCAGGGGTGTGGCCGAAGGTGGCAATCAATGATTCGCGCCCACATTGGCGATTCGTCGGTTCGACGTGGATTTGTCCTCGCGACCTCGTTGCTCCGCTCGCCGATCTTGCGAATCATGTGCTTCACATTCGAACAACTCACACGGGAAAAATCACGTGGGACGTAAATACGCTGTCCTATGTTGAGCTTCTCGATGTTCTGCCGTTTCGGTGGTACCTCGGCAACCATGACCAAACACAATTCACTGGATTCGTCGAGTTGTCTCTCTGACAGTCGATGTCATGTCGGGTGGCCATCAACGCTTGTGGTTTTTCGACTTACCTGCGAGCTGGCGGGGCAAAGCAAATGTCGAGTGAGCGCAGGTACGTCTCCAAACCGGCATCTTGGATCGGAATAATCCGGCCCGGTCGTAGGTCGGAATTTCCCGCGGGAAAACTGGACCGATCGCTGTTGACGCTTGCAAGGCCCGAGAATCCCTTACGCACAAGGGGTTTTCGATCTTTCTGTGTCACACCCCTCGGTCACGATGGGTACATGGATCTGACCGCTGTCCCCACCGAATACCTCGAGGCCGAACTGGTCTCCCACGCTGCGTTCGAAGCAACCGGAATGGCGCGCATGCTGGACGTCCTCGCCGAGTTCGACCGGCGCCGCGTCTGGGATTCGTGGGGCTGCGCATCGCCGCAGCAGTGGCTCGGCTGGAAGTGTGGTCTTGCGTACGGCGCCGCATCCGAGCGGCTGCGGGTAGCACGGGCGCTCAACGGATTGCCGGCAATCCGAGAGGGTCTTTCCAGCGGGAAACTCTCCTACTCCAAGGTCCGTGAGCTCACCCGTGTTGCAACCCCCGATACCGATGATTCCCTCGCCACCATCGCTGGCTGCGCCACCGCTGCACAGGTCGCCATGATCGTGCGGTCGCTACGCAAGCGCACCCCGAAAGACGTCGCCCGTCAGGTCGATTCCCGAGGACTCCGGTGGGCGGTCGATGAAGAGGACGGGTCGATGGTGTTCACGCTGCGCCTGCCCACCGAGACCGGCCAGGCCGTCGCCGCAGCACTACAGGTCGTCACGCAGGTAGAGGCGGGAGTTCCCGCCCACCAGTCCCGAGCAGACGCCTGTGTCGCTTTGATCTGCGGTGACGACGAGGTTCGCGCACGCCCCGAGGTCATCGTCCATCTCCACGCCGACACCGCTGCCTTCGAAGACTCGACTGCGGTCGCCCCCGAGATCGTCGAGTGCCTCGCCTGCGACGGCGCCGTCACCACGGTGGCCGACACCCCGGTCGGGCCGATCACCATCAAGAAGGACCCCCCGCCGTCTCGCACACAGCGCCGCTGGCTGAAACTCCGTCACCGAACCTGCCAGTTCCCCGGCTGCCACCACACCGGTTCGTTCGACGCGCACCACGTCGTGCACCGCGGCCAGGGCGGCAAGACCCGGCTCAGCAACATGGTGCGCCTCTGTCAGTTCCACCACCGGTTGGTGCACATCCTCGACCTCCGGCTCACGCTGTACCCGGACCGCCGGCTCGACGTGACATTTCCCGCGGGAAATCCGATCGACCGCAGCATTCCGTACTCGCCGTTCGTCGCACCAGTCCCTGCGGACCCGAACCTCATCAGCAGCAGCACGTGGAGCGGCGAACGCCTGCAACTCGACTATGTCCACCTCGCCGTCACGAGCATTGGGCACCACACGGCGAACCAATGGGCTGCCGCCGCAGCCTGATCGCGGTCAGGCCTGTACCTCACACAGCGAGACCACCGCCGCACGACGCCGCAAACCCGCCGCGCAGTAACACCGGGGCGGCCCTGAGCCACCCTTGCATTACACCGTCGTTCGGAGGTGTTCCTCACGTGCGGCCAGGGCCGATGCGGAGGTAACGAGCCACTCGGATCGCTCGATACCGCTCGGGTCGGTGGGTCGACCGCTCGCCTCGCGGTGGTGCTGTTGCGCAAGGTCGTACGGGTCGACAGTCCCCGCATCGAAATACTTGGGCTGCTTGGTGTGACGACCCTGGCCGCCTGCGTTGATGGTGCACACGGCGCGTCCCTCGCTCAGTCGGTACTGCGGCAGCAGGCCGCGCTCCCAGATCACCTCATCGACTCGGGTCACGAACCAATAGACCGGGATACCAACCGTTGCCTCGGCGCCACCATCAGGGTGGGTGACCGCCCGGGAGGCTGCGGGGAACCGCTTGGTGACCCACGCATGGCTCGCCACCCGCGACACGCCCGAGATGGTCGCTCGGCGGCGATAGGTGTGGTCATCGGAGACCACGAGTGCGGAACGTCGGTTCGTCCAAAGCTTCGCGGCGTGGCCGTGAATCGCATTCCCGGGGTGATACGGGATGAGCACATACTTGCGCCCTCGTCGTATCCCAACCAGGGCCGCACCACCGATCTGGCCGTTGCGCGGTGAGGCGCCCGGCAGTCCGCTCGTGTCCACGGTGACCTGCAGCGACTCGAACTGCGCTGCGAGCAACTGTTCGAGGGACACCGGCGCTTCGGTGGCAGTCTCGGGAAGGGCCTCGGCCGACTCGGCTGACTCGGAGACGAGTTCTTTGACGAACAGGTTCTGCGAGCACTGGGTGAAGACCTCTTCAGTCCCGCCGACCAGGTACCCGAGCATTGCGTTCTCTGCCTGCGCGTACGCCCGATGACCCTCGAGATCAGACTCCACGAGCCCGTATTCGCGCACGAGCTGCTCTGGCCGGACGACTTCGACACCGAAGAGCGTGATGTGGAGGCCCATGGCGTCGGGATCCCGCTGGTGCAGCGCGAGGAGCGCAAGGTTGCCGGTGGCACGGACTGCGTCTACGAGCGCAACAACGCTGCCGGTGTGGTCGCGCAGCAGTGTTTGACCGATACCCGGCTCGCTGGCCTGCTCCTCGCCACGCAAGACATCGGCGAGGCGATCTGGCAGTGCCGCCCCCTCGAACATCCACTGCTCGACCGCGAGATCGCTGCCCGGGTGGCCGGTTCGCGGGAGGTACACGGCAACGGCTACCGCGCCATCGTTGAGGACCAGGATCGGTCGGATACCCGTTTCGCCGTGGCGCGGCAACATGGCTGCGTGGCACTCGCGATGCCTCCCCCACAGGTGCCCACGCGCGGTGGAGCCACTTGCTGCGAGTACCTGCGCCGCCGTCGCCGCAAACGCTCCCATCGCTGCGCTGCAGCGGGCTCGATACTGCGACCGGTAGAAGAAATCGGCTTGCCCAACATGGACGGGTTTACGCGGGCCCCGGGGCTCACCGTCGGGTCGGATGGCATCGCCCGGGTCGTCGGCCCGTCGACGCGCGAGGGTGCCGCTGACGAGGTACTGCTGCACGTGCTCGCCTGCAGGACCCGGCTGGCCGGGCCGGCGCAGGTGTCTCTCGGCGAGGTGACCACACAGCGCCGGGGGTAACGCTGCGAGCACGCCGAGCAGTCGGATCCGTCGCGACGTCAATTGATAGGCCCAATGCCCGGTTGACGGCTTCGTTGTCATGCTGCGCATTCTCCCACTCGTACCAGTGATCGGGGAGTACAAACCGCTGCGCTGGTGAAAATCCTGTGGGTCTAGCATTCTCGCGGAGTGTCAATTGGACGACAAGTACAGGATTGCGCAGGGCGCAGACCCGTTCTTCCACCGGACGGCCCGGTACCGACGTGGAGCGTGTGAGTACCAAGCAACTCATCCTCGAGGCGGCAGTGCGTCGGCTCGACGAGGCCGGCGCCGAGGCGTTCCGGATCGAGGACATCTGTGCCGAGGTGCACGTTGCGAAGAGTTCCATCTACCACTTCTTCGGAAGCCGATCCGGGCTGATTGCTACCGCAGAGATCGAGCGCTACAAGGGATCGATCCTCGCCGAGAACAGCGATCCGGTCGAAGCGGCAGAGGCGTGTACCACGCCCAGTGAGTTCCAGGCCCTGGTGCTGGCCCAGATCGAGCGGGCCGTGGTTGACCCGGAGAACGAACCGGTGCGGAGAAGCCGACTCAGCACCATCGCAAGATCGCTGGAAACAGGCGAGGGAATCGACAACATCGCTGCGATTCAGGAAGCGTTCATCGGCGCGATCGCAGCGATCTTCGAACGTGCGCAGGCGAAGGGATTCGTAGATCCGGCGCTCGACTGTCAGGCGTACGCGGCCTTCATGCACACGCTCACGCTCGGCCGTACGTTGACCTCACTCGGATTCCCGGACAATGACCGCTGGCTCGACGTCGTCAACATCGCCGCCGTCGCACCGCTCATCCCGGCGACACGCCGCTGACACTTCCCCGTCGACAGCACCGGCGAGGCTTCGAGGGCTGCGTTTTCGTACTTCTGGTACATCCATTCCTCTGCTTCGATACTCGTGTGCCTCGGCCTGCCTGAGGACACAGGCGCACGGGGAGACAGGGGCGTGGGCATGAGCCGTCAAAGTTTTCGCAGAACGAGGAACGTGGTGGTTGGGGCAGTCGTCTCGGTAGGGATCGCCGCCGGGACCTGGGCCGTGGTCAGGGCGTCCGGTTCGACTGGCAGCCGCGAAGGTGCCAGCTACAACGTCATCAAGAAGAAGGTGACCTACGGCTCCAATTGCACCATGGAGACCTACTGACCCAAGGAGGGTGGGGGCTGCCGTGGTTCGGCCCGAGTGTCAACGAGGACTTGTTCCCGCTTGCCACGACATTCCAGGCGACGTTCGTCTTCGACTCGTATGACCCTGATCCGTCAGCGTGCCAACACGAATGGACCGGGAAGGTCAAGGGGCAGTTCACTGTCGTTGCCAGTCCGCACGAGCGTCTGGATCCCGACAACGTGTACGTCTACACGCTCAAGAATTTCGGGCCGCCCAAATGCTTCGACGCTGCCTACGCGCAGCAACATCTCGACTGTTCCGAATAGTCCCCGTGATCCGGCTCCACCCCGGGCCGGCCAACTAACAGCTGCAGGCGCCACCAAGACGATTTGAACACCGCGTGAACGAGTACGCTTCAGTTCTCGCTTCGCTGGTGTTGATCCCGGTCGAGCCTCATCGAAGGGCCACAGCACATGATCCGCCACAGCACGAAACGTCTCTGCGCCACCCTTGGTGCCGTACTGGTCGCCGTGTGCGGCACCACCCTGCTCACGCCCACACCCGGGATCGCCCAAACCGTGCCCGATGGCAGCATCGACACGACGTTCAGCGCACCTGTGGATAAGAACGTTCGATCGCTGGCGGTACAGGCTGACGGCAAGATCATCGTCGGCCACCTCAACGGCATCGTCCGGCGCCTCAACACCGACGGCTCAGTCGATAGCAGTTTCAATCGAGCAGTGATCGCGGGTGCCGTGAATTCGATCGCGGTGCAGTCCGACGGCAGGATCCTCATCGGCGGCAACTTCGCCGGCAGTCTCCAGCGCCTCGACACCTCCGGCAGTATCGACCCCACATTCACCCCACCCGACCTCGACAGTTACGTCTACTCGATTACGGTGCAGGATGACGGCAAGATCCTCATCGGCGGCACTTTCAGCGGGAGCGTTTGGCGCCTCAACGACACAGGAGAGATCGACCCCACGTTCATTGGGGAGGACCGCGGCGGAGGCGTGAACTCGATTGCGGTGCAGGCCGACCGTAAGATTGTCATCGGCGGCAATAATTTCGGATACGTCCGGCGACTCAACACCAACGGCAGTATCGACCCCACATTCACCCCACCCAACCTCGACGGCACCGTCACTTCAGTCGTGATGCAAGACGACGGCAAGATCCTCATCGGCGGCTATTTCAGCGGCTACGTCAAGCGCCTCACGGCCAACGGCGATGTCGACGCCACATTTACCCCACCCGACCTCGGCGGCACACCCAGGTCGATCGCGATGCAGGCTGACGGCAGGATCCTGCTTGGCGGCACGTTCGGGGACCGCGTCATGCGTCTTAACACCGACGGTACGAAAGACGGGACGTTCACCCGACCGGCCTTCACAGTGGACGGCGTGGAGTATCCGCTCGACTGGTTGTATTCGATCGTGTTGCAGGGCGATGGCAAGATCATCGTCGGCGGACGGGGACGACCGACCCGCCTCAATAACGCCCTGCCGACACCGCCCAACGCTGGCACCGTCCTGGGTGGCGGCGGCAGCAACAACGCCGTGTGGATCATCGTGATCGTCGCAGCAGGCCTCGTTGTCGCCGGCGGCACCACCGTCGCACGCCGCCGCAAACCCGCGGCCCAGTAACGCCTCGGTCCCGACGTTCGTCGAATCAGCAGGCACGCGGGAGCTGTTGAGCCCGAATGCTCTGGGGCGGGCGAGGTGGACGGGACGATCAGCGCCTACGTGATCGGCGCCAAGGCGACCTGAGGCACAGAAGCGAGTTCGGGAGGCCACCATCGGTCAGGATTGTTGACAGTGCTGCCTGACTCACACGTGCCCAATCGAGCGACGTTCGCAACCGGATTCCAGCGATCAGTTGCGCTCGCGTCGCTGGCAGGCCGCGAAGTGCCGATCTTCGTCGAGCAATTCGTCCTCGAATGTCCGGTTGACTACGGCGCCACCGCGTTCCAAACAGCCTGGGCTGCGGTGCTCGAGCGCCACCCAGGCCTGTCGGCCCAGTACGACTTCTCGGGCGCCCGGCTCGTCTACCGCCAGCTCCCCGCCTGGGACGGAATCCGGTCGTTCGAGACGGCAAACGTTCCGACCGCCACCGAGGCCGAGGCCGAACGAGTATGCGCTGACCAGTACCGCGCCTTCAGCATTGGCAGCGACGAGCCGCTGTGGCGGGTCGCGACGATCGACGTCGCAGGCACCTGGTGGCTCTGCGTCACCTTGCACCATCTGATCTTCGACGATCGTTCTTGGAAGATTATTCGCCGGGACTTCGCGGAGGCGCTGCGAAACCCCGGCAGCGTCGCACCTCCCCCGAGCGCCTTCGTGGACTTCCTCGCCAGGAGAGCCACGTACGTTGGTATCGATGGGGCGAACCGGGACCGCGCGGTGTCGGAATGGAAGAATCTCGCCGACGGGCTTGAGGGACCGACTGCACTGCCCTCGCTTGCACCATTCGCCGACCACCCAGGTGGGCACCTGGGCAACCGCCGCTTCCCTGTAACCCTCCGCTCGGGGTTCCCCGAACGTCTCCGGGAGTTACTGCACGATCGGAGCCTCACTGCCAACAGCGTCGGACTCGCTGCATGGGCCCTCGTGTTGAGCCGGCTCTGCCGTACCGATGTCGTCTGTTTCGGGCAGACCCGTCATGGGGTTCCCGCCGAACTCGCAGATGCTGCCTCGATTGTCGGACCGATGGTTGACACGTTGCCCTTCGTCGTTCCGGTCGCTGACGACGTGAGCGTTAACGATTTCCTCGCCGACGTGGCCTTGCGCCATCGGAGGATGTACTCCCTCCAGCCACTCGAGGTGTCCGAGCTCCTCGCCGGCG
>CAFAAJ010000037.1_pt1 | contig 15852 bp, 14 predicted proteins | sample 7267551 | NCBI WGS metagenome assembly CAFAAJ01 (sample SAMEA6813983, study PRJEB35770) | uncultured Acidimicrobiales bacterium | biome: Freshwater; feature: Freshwater reservoir; material: water | place: Czech Republic | collected 2017-08-18 | depth 30m m
AGGAGGCCGCCGGAGCAGTGCCCGACGACCGCACCGTCGTGGTGGAGCGCTTCAAGGACGAGATCGGCGACTGGCGCGTGTGCATCCTGTCGCCGTTCGGCACACCCGTCCACGCCCCGTGGGCGATGGCGATCGAGCGCCGCCTCGCGGAGCGCTTCGACATGCCCGTCGAGACGATGTGGAGCGACGACGGAATCGTCATCCGTCTCCCGGAGTCCGCTGAGGACGTGCCGCTCGGTGATCTGCTCATCGACCCTGACGACATCGACGAGCTAGTGGTGTCCACGCTGCCCACCACGTCGCTGTTCGCCGCACGATTCCGGGAGTGCGCGGGGCGCGCTCTGCTGCTCCCGCGTCGGCGCCCGGACCAACGCACCCCACTGTGGCAGCAGCGGCGTCGGGCGGCGGACCTCCTCGCGGTTGCCGCGAAATACCCAACGTTCCCAATCCTGCTCGAGACGAGCCGAGAGTGCCTGCAGGACGTGTTCGACGTACCCGCGCTGCGGGAGGTGCTCGGCCAGCTCCGGAGCCGGGCACTCCGTGTCGTCTCGGTTGACACCCCGAGGGCCTCGCCGTTCAGCCAGAGCCTGCTGTTCAACTGGATCGCTGCGTACATGTACGAGGGGGACGCGCCGCTCGCCGAGCGGCGTGCCGCAGCCCTCTCGCTCGACCGCGACCTGTTGCGGGAACTGCTCGGCGCCGAGGAGTTGCGGGAACTGTTGGATCCGGGGGTCCTCGCGGACCTCGAGCTGGAGCTGTAGTGCCTCGTGGACGGCCGCAGGGCACGCAGCGCCGACGAGCTGCACGACGTGCTCCGCAAGGTCGGGGACCTGTCGGCAGCGGAGGTAGACGTGCGCTGCGAGGGTGACGGGGCACCGTGGCTCGCGGCGCTGCTCCGGGAGCGACGGGCGATTGCGGTACGGCTCGGCGGCGAGGAACGCTTCGTCGCGGCCGAGGATGCGGCGAGGTACCGCGACGCGCTCGGCTGCGCGTTGCCGATGGGCCTGCCGGCCGCGTTCACCGACCCGGTGGTGCACCCCCTCGAGGACCTGGTGGGCCGCTACGCACGTACCCACGGCCCGTTCCTCGCGGACGGCGTGTCCCGCCGCCTTGCTGTCCCCGTGGAGCGTGTGGTCGGCGCGCTCCGTGCGCTCGAGGCGCAGGACCGGTTGGTCCGGGGCGAGTTCCGGCCCGAGGGGCACGAGCGGGAGTGGTGCGACGCCGAGGTGCTGCGTCAGCTTCGCCGGCGGTCGCTGGCAGCGCTGCGCCGTGAGGTGGAGCCCGTCGAACAGGAGGTGTTCGCACGCTTCCTCCCCGAGTGGCACGGGATCCGGGCCAACGACAGCGCCCGCGGTGGTGGCACGAGCCTCGACCGACTCGTGGAGGCGCTCGGGCTGCTGCAGGGTGCAGCAGTACCTGCCACGGTCCTCGAAACCGAGGTGCTCCCGGCGCGGGTACGGGGATTCCGACCCTCGGACCTCGACGAGTTGTGTGCCGCTGGGGAGGTGGTGTGGCTCGGGGCAGGTGCAATCGGGGCATCCGACGGCCGCGTGCGCATGTACTTCCGCGATCAGCTAGCGCTGCTCGGTGCCGGGCTCGAACCCGTCGAGCCGCCCGCTGGGGTCGTGCACGACGCCGTCCGTGCCGTCCTCGCGCAGCAGGGGGCGAGCTTCTGGTCGCAGTTGCGCGCCGGCACGGCACCGGCCACCGAGGCCGAGGTGCTCGCTGCACTCTGGGACCTCGTGTGGGCTGGCGAGGTGACCAACGACTCGATGACGCCGCTGCGCGCGTTCCTCGCCGGCACGGCGCGCAAGGCAGCGTCTCGATCCCAGGCGCCGGGGCTGCGCTTCCGCGGCCGCCCCCGACCCGGACGGCTGTCGTCGATCGGGCCTGCTTCGGGGGCCGGTCGCTGGTCGCTCGTTGCCCCGCTGCTCGAGCCCGCGCCCACCCCGACGGCTGCTTCACACGCGAACGCCTTGCAACTGCTGGAGCGCCACGGCATCGTCACCCGAGAGGCCGTAATTGCCGAGGGTGCAGCGGGAGGGTTCGCCGCGGTGTACGGCATCCTCAAGGTGCTCGAGGAGCGCGGCCAGGTGCGGCGTGGCTATTTCGTCGCCGGCCTCGGCGCTGCCCAGTTCGCGCTGCCCGGCGCGGTGGACCGACTGCGCTCGCTCCGCGAACCCGAGGCACCATCGGCCCCGCTCGTGCTCGCCGCAACCGATCCGGCGCAGCCATACGGAGCAGCACTGTCGTGGCCCGACAACGGCGGACGGCCGGCGCGCAGTGCCGGTGCGATGGTGGTCCTGGCCGACGGGTTGCCGCAGGCGTGGTACGACCGCCGGGGGCACCACCTGGTGGTGTTCGGCGCTGCGCGCAACGACGAGCGCTGGGCGGACGCGCTCGCCTCGCTCGTGAAGGACGGGCGCCTACGCAGCCTGGAGATCCGCAAGGTGGACGGCAAAACCATCGCCGAGACCGGGCCAGAGGTGGTGGCCCCGCTCAAGCGTGCGGGCTTCGTGGACGGTTATCGCGGTCTGGTGCTGCGGTCCTGAGCCAACCGTTGGCGCACTGACGCGGCGAGCGCCGCCAGTGCCTCGGGCTTGAACAGCCGTTGTGCCCTGCGGGCTACAGGCAGACCGATCCAGACGAACCAGCGAGCCGGGCGCGACACGGCTCGGATGGAGCCGTGGACCTCACCGGACCGGGGGTTGAACGTCACGAGGAAGCGCTCCTCGCCCTGTGCTGCGTGAGAACCGATGGTGGCGTACACGAAACCGAAGCGCCGGGAGCCGTCGGGCCCGGTCTCGTCGGTGACCGACACGATCCGACAGGCGAACGGCATCCAGAGGCCGGCAACACGGATGGCGTAGGCAACCACCACCCCGGGCTCGAGCGGTATGGACTCCGGGCGGTGGACACGGAACCACGGAAGGTCCATCTCCGCCCACGAGCGCATCGCATCGGAAGCCGCCGCGAACGCTTCCGGGCCGACCCCGAGGATTGCGTCGACGTCGTCGACGAACCAGCGCGCTGGCGCGGCGCCGTTGGTGAGGCCGAGGGGGGTGTTGAAACCGGTTGCCGAGCACTTGCGCACGAAGCGATCCATCTGTGACGGGGAGGGAGCACGCCACGAGATCATGTGCTCATCATCTCGTGAACGGATGGGGTTCACCACCTGAACTGAGCATTGATCTACGCTGCCACCAATGCCCGAGGGTGACACCATCTACCGCGCTGCAGCGGCTCTCCGTACGGCGCTGGTCGGTCGGCCCATGCTGTCGTTCGACTCCCAGAGTCTCGATGGCGTGCAGCCGCAGGTGGGTCGGGTCATCGAGGAGATCGAGAGCTTCGGCAAGCACCTCGAGTTCGCCTGGGACGACGGGGTCGTGCTGCACACCCACATGCGCATGACCGGTTCCTGGCATCTCTACCACCCGGGTGAGCGCTGGCGCAGGCCGCAGCGGGAGATGGTGGTGGCCATTGGCGTGGGCCAGTGGCAGGCCGTGTGCTTCAACGCACCGACCGTCGAGTGCTATCGCAGTTTCGACAAGCGGCGTCACCCGGGGTTCGGCCACCTTGGCCCTGACCTCACCAAGGATGCTCCGAACATCGACGGGTGCCTCGACCGGATCGATCGCTTCGCCGACAGCAACGAGCCGATCGCTGAGGTGCTGCTCGACCAACGGATCGCGTGTGGTGTGGGCAACGTGTACAAGAGCGAGGTGCTCTGGCACTGCGGCATCAGCCCGTTCCGGGCCATCAGCGACGTGGACCTCGCAACCCGTCGCATGGCAATCGAAACCGCTGCACGGATGCTGCAGGAAAATCGTATGCGCACGCGACGCGTCACTGCCCCCGACACACCCGGCGGTCTCGCGGTGTACGGCCGCAACGGACTGCCGTGCCCGCGCTGCCACGCTGCGGTCAAGGTGCAACGCACCGGGGAGCACCTGCGGGCAACCTATTGGTGCCCAACGTGTCAGGCGGCGCCGAAGTCCGCGATGCTCACCGAGGTGACACCCACCGGGCTCGTGCGGCCGCGTGCGATGGACGCAGAGCAGGAAGCAGCCGAGCTGTACCTCGAGGAGCATGACCAGCGCTGGTCACGCTCCGGCCAGCACGAGCATCAGGCACGACCCAGCACGCGGTCCACGCCGATCTCGATCGCGACGCGGTCGATGCGCTCGCTCGGCTGGCGGTAGCGGGCCGCATACCCGGCTACCGCAGCGGCAACGTCGGCGGGGTTGTCGGTCAGGCGGGCAACGCCCTCGAGGGTGAGCCATCGGCCGCCATCCACCTGTGACACTGCCGCCCGCGTACCGCCCCGCAGCACGTTTCTCGCCTTGATCGACGGGGCGAACGTGATGATGCGCACGAGGCCGACGCGGTCATCCCAGGCGAAACCCACCGGGACGACGTGGGGGGAGCCGTCGGGTCGCAGTGTGGTGAGCGTGGCGAGGTGGCGCTCGTTGAGAAACGCGAGCACCTCCTCGGGGAGGCTCTTCGGGTCGTAGGGCATGCTGTCGAACGTAGTGCGGCTGCCGTTTGCACGCGTCAGTTGGTGGAGATGGCCTCAAGCACGTTGACCTTCGTGGCGCGCCGTGCCGGGATGATTGCGGCCAGCACACCGAGCACGATGGCGATGACGAAGATCGATGCCATGCGGATGATCGGCACGGAGAACTGGTTGAGGCCCTTGTCCTTCAGCGCTGCGACGACGGCGAACCCGAGGGCAAGCCCGATCGCAACGCCCTCGACTGCTCCGATGAGGGTGACGATCAGTGCCTCCCAGCGGATACTCGACCGAACCTGAGAACGGGTCATGCCGATCGCGCGAAGGAGGCCGAGTTCCCTGCGCCGTTCGTAGACAGACAGCAGCAGCGTGATGACGATGCCGATCGCCGCGATCACCACGGACAGCGCAAGCAATCCGTAGATGAGGTTGAGCAGCGGGTCGACCTGCTTGGTCTGGCTGTCGATGTACTCGACACGGGTCTTGGTCTTGCCGGCCGGGGCGAGCTCCCGTACCACCGCATCGACAGCGGACTTTGCAGCGGTGTCGCTGACGCCTTCATTTTTCAGCATGTACACGCCGAAATCGAACAGGTTGTCGTCGGCCCCCTCGAACACCGCTCGGGACACGGTGAACCCGCCAGCGAGCGTGTCCTCCTCGTACACGGCGACGACCCGGAGGTCGCGCTGGGTGCCACCGAGCGACGAGAAGGTGATGGTGGAGCCGATCCCCTTGTCGAGGGACTCAGCCTTGTCCTTGCTGATCGCGATGGAGGTGCGATCGAGGTCCGTGAGCAAGCCCTCGACCACCTTGAGGTCGAACAGCGCCGAGACAGTGGACGGATCCACTACGGTCACGGAGGTTCCCTTCGCGCGCTCCGGCAGCTTTGCGACGGCGATGCCGACCCCGGTTGCCACCTCAATCTCGGGGAGCGAGTCCAACGCCGGGGCGAGGGTGATCGGGAGGCCGCCGAACCCGAAGGACTGGACGGTAACCGTGAGGTCCCCCTGGAACTGGTCGGCGAAGATCGCCCGGACCGAGGCCTTGATGGAACTGGCCATGACGGTGACGGCTGCAACGAGCGCCGCTCCGACGAGGAGGGCAGCAGCGGTGCGGGCCGTACGTTTCGGGTTCCGCGCAGCGTTCTCGGCGCCCATCTGCCCGGTGATCCCGCGCAGCGAGCGCAAGGGGATCCCTGCGAGGCGTGCGAGTGGACCGGCAACGAGGGGTCCGAGCACGAACAGGCCCGTGAAGAGCCCGAGTGCACCTGGGCCGAGGAGTACGAGCTTGCCGCCGAACAGGGCACCCATGACGCCGGCGATTCCGACACCGAGGAGGAGAACACCCCAGACGAGTCGCGAGCGGGACCACGCGTCAGGTTCGATCGCCTCGTCCCGGAGTGCGGCGACGGGCGGCACCTTGCTTGACCGGATCGCCGGCAGGAGCGCCGATGCTGCGGTGACCACGAGGCCGACGATCAGCGTGGTGACCACGGTGCTGCCGCGCAGGCTCACCCCGGTGGACGGCAGGTCCACCCCCGCCGCATTGAGCAGACTGCGAAGACCGACAGCGAGGCCGACTCCCGAGACGAGCCCAATCAGGGAGCCAACGAGGCCGATCACGAATGCCTCGACGAGCAGCGCGAAGGTGACCTGCCACCGGCTGGCGCCGACGGCGCGCAGCAACGCGTTCTCGCGTCGGCGCTGCGCGACGGTGATCGAGAACAGGTTGTAGATAACGAAGGTGGCGACGAACAGCGCGATGAATGCGAAGACCTTGAGGAACACCGAGAAGAAGCTGAGTCCCTTCTGGATATCGCTCTTGTTCTCCTCCTCGATCGCCTCGCCGGTGAGGGTCTCGACCCCGGCTGTCCCGATCTCTGAGCGGATCCTGTCCACGAGCTCGGCCTCGGACACGCTGCCGTCGCCGCGAACGATGATCGCGTCGTACGCGTCCGACTTGCCGTTCAGGAACTCGGCCGCCGTCAGGTCGTCGAAGAGTGCGAAGGTGGCGCCGCCCGGCGAGTCGACTGTCCCGAACTGGGCGGCCCCGACAAGCGTGAACTCGCGGGTGCCGCTCACGGCGGTGACCTTGATCCGGTCGCCGATCGAGAACTTGCCGCGCACGTAGGAGTTGACATCCACCGCGACCTCGGTGCCGTCCTGGGGGGCGCGTCCGGTTTCGAAGCGCCAGAAACCGATGGTGTCGGTGCCAACCGTGGCACCGAACGTCGGCGGTCCGCCGCCGGGCTTGCCGACCGGCTTGCCTTGCTTGTCGACGATGACGGCGAACTGCTGGACGGAGACCTCGGCGGCGACGACACCGGGGACCTCGCGGATCTGCTCGACGAGCGTTCCGGAGATCTTGCCGCGCTGTGCGTCGCCGAAGTCCTGTTCGATGACGTCGCCCGAGCGGACGTACGCATCCACGTTCTCGAACACGTTCGAGAACAGGTTGTCGAAGGTGCCCTTGATCGTGTCGGTGAACACGGTGGTCCCGGTGAGGAACGCGGTGCCGAGCATGACGGCGAGCGATGTGAGCAACAGGCGCGTCTTGCGCGCGAGCACGCCCTTCAGGGCGATTCGGAGCACGGTCAGCCGCCCAAGCGCTTGAGGTGGTCCAGGATTCGCTCGGCGGTGGGGGACTCCATCTCGTCGACCACGCGCCCGTCGGCGAGGAACACCACGCGGTCGGCATGACTGGCGGCGCCCGGGTCGTGGGTGACCATCACGATCGTCTGGCCGAACTCGTCCACCGCATGCCGCATGAACTCGAGGATCTCCGTACTCGAGTGCGAGTCCAGGTTGCCGGTGGGCTCGTCGGCGAAGATGATCTGCGGCCGGGTCACGAGCGCCCGGGCTACAGCCACCCGCTGTTGCTGCCCGCCGGAGAGCTCGCTCGGCTTGTGCGAGAGCCTGGGGCGCAGGCTGACGGCGTCGATCACACGGTCGAGCCACTGCTGATCCGGCTTGCGGCCGCCGAGCGCTAGGGGCAGCGTGATGTTCTCGAGTGCGGTGAGCGTGGGTACGAGGTTGAACGACTGGAAGACGAACCCGACCTGATCTCGGCGCAGCATGGTCAGCTGTTTGTCGTTCAGGTCGGAGACGTCGACGTTACCGATGTAGGCCTTGCCGCCGCTGAGCCGATCGAGGCCGGCGAGGCAGTGCATCAGGGTGGACTTGCCGGACCCGGACGGGCCCATGATGGCGGTGAAGCGGCCGCGCTCGAACGACACGGTGACCCCGTCGAGCGCCCGGACCTCGGTGCCACCCTTGCCGTACACCTTGACGGCATCGACGGAGCCGGCGGCGGCGGTAGCAACCGGTTGGGAAGTAGGGGTCGACATGGCCCCAGTCTCGCCCCGGGCGGCGCGACTCCAACCGCTGCAAACCAATATTTCAATCCCCGACGGGGGCGGCCGACAGCGTACGATCGCGCCCATGCATCCGGATCCCCGCCCTCCGGCTGTCACAACAGGCGACTGGTGGTCGCAAGCATGTTGACCTGCACTTCCTGCTCGGCGTTCGCGCCAGACGGTGCCCGCTTCTGTCCGGGCTGCGGTGCAGAGGTGAGCAGTGCGCTCGGCGAGGAACGGCGCGTTGTCACGGTCCTATTCGCGGACATCGTCGGGTTCACCACACTGTCCGAGCACGCAGACCCTGAGCAGGTGAAGCGACTCGTGGACGGCATCTTCCAGAAGATGGTGGAGGACGTGGTCCTTTTCGGCGGGCACGTGGACAAGATCATCGGCGACTGCATCGTTGCGCTCTTCGGTGCGCCGATCACGCACGACGACGATGCCGAGCGGGCCGTCCGCGCCGCGCTGAAGATGCAGCAAACGCTGAGCGATCACAACCGTGAGGCGGTCTCCGGCCTGCAGATGCGCATCGGCATCAATACCGGGGAGGTGCTCGTCGGTGCTTCCCGCGCGGGCGGTGCCTATACGGCGATGGGTGACGTGGTGAACACCGCATCCCGGCTGCAGTCCGAGGCGCCACCCGGTCGAGTGCTCGTGGGCCAGCCCACCAAGGTGCTCACGGACCGCCCCATCCGCTACTCGTGGTTCGAGTCCCTCACCCCGCGAGGGCGCGAGCAGTCGATTGACGCGTGGCTCGCGGAGGAGGTGAGCCTGCGGCCCGGGCGCCGCCGCCGGGAACGCTCCACCCCAATGATCGGCCGTGCCGAGGAGACACAGCTGTTGCTCTCCGGCGTTGCGTACGCGGTGGCACGCCAGAAGGCACTGCTCGTGGCGATCGACGGTGAGGGTGGCGTCGGCAAGAGCCGTCTGGCGGAGGAGATTGTGCGAACCGCCCGCGAGGCCCACGGGCTCTCCGTGCTCGTCGGGGCGTGCGTTGCGTACGGCGAGGCGAACGTGTGGTGGCCGATCGCAACGGCGCTCAGCGACGCGCTCGGTCTCGGTGACATGGAGGCGGAGGGCGTCCGGCGCACGGGCATGCAGCGCGCGGCGGAACTGCTCGGCCGCGCCGACGACGATCCAGAAATCGGGCGTATCGGCGACGCATTCCTCCACCTCGTCGGACAGCCCTCGGCCCTCGACCGTCTCGATGCCGTTCGGGCACGTGAGGAACTCACTCGTGCTCTCATCACGGTGCTGCACGCCCGGTGCAACCGGGGCCCGCTGCTGCTCGCGATAGCGGACGTCCACTGGGCGGACACGGTGGTGCTCAACCTGCTGGAGCAGTTGCTCACCAACCTCGCCAACCTGCCGTTCGTGCTGCTCACAACGGCGCGCCCCGACGTGGAAGTTGCGTGGCCCCCGATGAGCCCGCTGTTCACGTCGCTCCACCTGCGGCTCGAGCCGCTCGATCGGTCGTCCACCGAACAGCTCGCAGCGGCGATCCTCGGTGACTCCGCCGATTCGGCAATCGTTGCCTCGCTGTACGACCGGAGTGGCGGCAATCCCCTGTTCCTCGAGGAACTCGCAACGCTCGTGGCGGACGGCGGGCACGTCGGCGACCTGCCGGACTCCCTGCGAACACTGGTTTCGGCCCGCCTGGACCAGTTGACCCCGGACCAGCGGGCGATGCTCGACAACGCTGCGGTGCTCGGTGCCTCCGGTTCGCTGACTGCGCTCCTGCGCTTCGCCGAGGCACTCGGGCAGCACGGGGACAGCTCGACGCTCGATGCCCTCGTGGACGCCGGACTGCTTGCGCGCGAAGGCCGGCGCTGGAGCTTCCGTTCGCAGTCCGTGAGGGACGTGGCGTACAACACACTCACCAAGGCAGTTCGCGCCGTTCGCCACTACGGGATTGCGGAGTCGCTCGCAACGATCTACGAGCGCTTCGTGCTGCTCTCGGGATCGGGCGGCCCGAACGAGACAACACGGGAGGGCACTGCCAACCGGGACGAGATCGCCCACCACTACGCCACCACTGCCGAACTGGTCGCGGAACTCGGGCCCGTGTCGGGCGTGCCGGGCGATGTCGTCGACCGTGCCGTGAGGTGGCTGACCCTCGCCGCGGAGCGGGCGTCCGGACAGCACTACATGCGGTCCGCCGTCCGTCTCGCCACACGGGGTCTCGACCTGCTCGGCGAGGAGGTCGACGATGCGAGGGTGCCGTCGATGCTCCGCCTCTGCCTCATCCGGGCGGCGTCGCACGCCGAGCAGCGCAATATCGCTCGCGCACGGGCGGACCTCGACCGGGTGCTGCGCTCCAGCGAACTGCTCGGGGACCTCGAGTCCGAGGCCGAAGCCCGACGCATCCTCGGAACGGTCGTGCGCCTCAGCGGGAACCTGCCGGGTGCGCGCGACGAGTTCTCCGAGGCGGTGCGGTTGTTCCGCGAGGTCGGCAAGCCGCTGCGGCTCGCGCGGGCACTGCGTGACCGCGCGTTCGTCGAACTGCTCGGTGGCGATCTTCACCTCGCGGAGCAGTTGCTCGACGAGGCGGAGCGGCTTACCCAAGGTGGTGCGGACGCGATCGGGCTGGCCTGGGTGGAGTGGCACCGTGCATGGCTGTCGTTCATCTCGGGGGACCTCGTGCAGGCCGAGGCGCGCCTCGACCTCGCTCAGCGCAGCATGACGGCCATGGGCGATCGTGGTGGCCTCGGCTGGGCGCAGGGTCTGCTGGCTTATGTCCGTTACTACCAGGGCCGCACGGACGAGGCGAGTGAACTTGCGGACCGGGTGCTCGAGGAGGCACTCGATCGCGGCGACGACTGGGCTGCTGGAATGATGCAGTCCCTCCAGGCGAACCTCTGGCTCTGGCGCGGGCGTACCGAGGACGCGCTCAAGCAGGGCGAGACGGCGCGCACGCGCTTCAAGCGCATGGGTGACGGCTTCGGCGAACTACTGGCACTCGCGCCGCTCACGCGTGCGACGGCCGCGCTCGGCCGGGCCTCGGCACACCAGCGGACCGTCGAGGAGATGCATCTTCTCGGCGACGTGTACCAGATGCAGGGGCTCGTGCTGCTCACCGAGGCAGCGAGCGCCGCGCAGTTGGGCGAGTCGGAGCGGGCGGTCCGCGCCGCCGAGCTCGCCGTCGACACTGACCGCGCCCGTATCGGGTTCACCAGCGAGGCGTGGGTGGCGAGGGCACTCGGTCTGGTGCAGCTTGGCCGTCCGGAGGACGCGCTGCGCTGCCTCGAGCAGGCGGAAACCGCCGTAGCCGGAGTGGCGTACGCGTACCTCACGTCGGTACGGGTGCTCGTGGACGTGAGCCTCGGTGAGTTCGACGCGGCGCTGGCGCGTTCGGCTGCCGTGTCGGCCGATTACGGAGCCAGCTACCTCGACCACGTGTACGCGGGAGTCGGTGCTGCGCTTGCGCACGCCCGCACCGGATCACCGCGCGCCGCCGTCAACGCGCTGGACCGCGCGGATGCGATAGCGGTGCGCACCGGGGATGTCGTGGCGAAGGCAGTTATCGCACTTGCCCGCTCGATCGTCGATCCTGAGCGCGAGGCCGGGCAGGGTCTCGAGCTTGACGTCCCGCTGCACGGGTGGCGACGCCTTTTCGAGTCGACGATGACGCAGTCGTGAGCGATTGGCTCAGGGCGGCTGAGGATGGGCTCGAACGCTGCGCCTGGGGCGCCGGTCCGGACACGCAGTACCGCGACTACCACGACACGGAGTGGGGTCGTCCGGTGCTCGATGACCGCAGGCTGTTCGAGAAACTGTGTCTCGAGGGCTTCCAGTCGGGCCTGTCGTGGCTCACGATCCTGCGCAAGCGGGAGAACTTCCGGTCCGCCTTCGCCGGCTTCGAGGCACATGCGGTGGCGAACTTCGGTGCGCAGGATGTCGAGCGCCTCCTCGGCGATGCGGGGATCGTCCGCCACCGCGGCAAGATCGAGTCGACGATCAACAACGCCCGCCGGGTGATTGCGCTCGCCGAGGAGTTCGGGTCGCTGGCGGCCTACGTGTGGCGCTTCGAGGCCGAGCCGTACCGTCCCGTCGGGGGTCCGTTCCCCATCCCGTCGCTCTCCCCGGCCTCGACAGCGATGTCCAAGGACCTGAAGAAGCGCGGCTGGTCGTTCGTGGGGCCCACCACGGTGTACGCGTTCATGCAGGCCATGGGGCTCACCAACGATCACTTCGAGGGTTGCTGCGTGCGCCAGGCCTGTCTGGACGCCCGTGCGGCGCTCGTGCTCCCCGGCTGACGGCAGCCGCCCGATTCGCTACGCTCCAGCCATGGGGGAAACGTGGATCAACGCTGCTGCCGACTCGTCGGCCGAGAGTCTTCTGGCACTGCGCCCGGACCTCGCCGGGCATCTCGAGGCGTTCGACTCGCACGCTGCGGCCAGCATCGGCCCCCGACTGCGCACGCTGCTGGAGATCCGCACAGCCCAGTTGCTCCGCAACGAGGGATACGTGGCATCGGCGGACCCGGAACTCGTGGACCAGGCAACCAACTGGTACTCCCACGCTGCGCTGTCCGACGTGGAGCGCACCTCGATTGAGGTGTGTGAGGCCTTCCTCATCGATCACCACTCGATCACCGACGACCAGATCCTTCGCCTCCAGCACCTGCTCGGGGAGCAGGGAACCGTTGCCCTCCTCATGAACATCGCCATGCTCGACGGATTCACCAAGTTCCGCCGGGTCTTCGCAGTGGAAGGAATCTGATGTCCACCTCACCCCGCCTTCGGGATGCCGACGGCAATCCGATCAACGCCGTAGCGGAGTACTTTTCCAGCACGCCTTACGGCGACCTCTACGGGCACTTCTGGAGCCACGGCCTCGTCGAGCAGTCCGTCAAGGAGGTTGCGCGACTGCGCAACGCCACCATCACCGATTGCGGTCTTTGAAAGAAGCTGCGCTTCGCGGTCGCGAGGCAAGAAGGGCTCACCGAGGAGCTCGTCGAGCAGATCACCGATCAGTGGGCCGACAGCGGACTCCCGGAGCGTCACAAGCGGGCCCTGATCCTCGCTGATGCGTATCTCAACGAAACGGGTGCCCCGTCCCCCGAGCAACAGGCAGCGCTGCGGGCGGAGTTCTCCGAGCCCGAGATTGTGGAGATCGGCGTGGGGCTCGCGCTCGTGCACGGGCTCTCGAAGGTGCTGATCGTGCTCGGTCTCGAGCCCGAGCAGATGGATGTCACCGTCATCCCCTCTCCCGGTAGTTAGTCCTCTCCATCGCCGATCGGGCAGGCCCGATCGGCAATCATGGAGGGGCTATGTCTGAGACCGATGACCGTTATCGAACCGGCCTGATTGTCGGCCGCTTCTGCCCACCACACCTTGGCCACCGCTTCGTGATCGGCTGGGCGGCACAGCGCTGCGAGCGCCTGGTCGTGTTCGTGAACACGCGGGACGGTGAGGTAGTGCCCGGCGCCCTGCGCGCACAGTGGCTCCAGGACATGACCCCCGAGGCGACCGTTGTGGAGGTGCACCACAACCTCGAGACGAACTTCGACGACGAGGAACTGTGGGCCCAGTGGATCGACCTGTTCCGCTCCAAGTGGCCGTTCCCCGATGACGGGCCGCACGCCGTGTTCTCATCGGACTTCTACATCGACGAGTTGGCACGGCGCCTCGGCGCTGAGGCGGTGGTGGTGGACCCGGACCGCAGCGCGGTGCCCATCTCGGCAACGCTCATCCGGGAGTACCCGGGCGAGTACCTCTCGTACCTCGCCCCCGCCGTGCGCGCGTGGGTGGAGGAGAACTGGGTGAAGGCGTAGCCCGTCCGGTTCCTCCGGGTTGCTATCTGCCCGGCTGCTTGACCACGCGCAGGTACGGCTTCACGGCGGTCCAGCCCTGCGGGAACAGTTTCTTCGCATCGTCGTCGGACACGACGCCACCGATGATCACGTCGTCGCCGTCGTGCCAGTTCGCAGGGGTTGCCACCTTGAACTTCGCGGTGAGCTGCAGCGAGTCGATCACCCGCAGGATCTCGTCGAAGTTGCGACCGGTCGAGGCCGGGTACGTGATCGTCAGCTTCACCTTTTTGTCGGACCCGATCACGAATACCGAGCGAACGGTGAAGCTGTCGCTCGCGTTCGGGTGGATCATGTCGTAGAGGTTGGACACCGTGCGGTCCGGGTCGCCGATCATGGGGAAGTTGACCGCAGTGCCCTGGGTCTCTGCGATGTCCTGCTCCCACTTGACGTGGGAGTCAACAGTGTCCACCGAGAGCCCGATCACTTTCACGTTCCGTCGGTCGAACTCGGGCTTGATCCTCGCGACGTAGCCCAGTTCGGTGGTGCACACCGGCGTGAAGTCCTTCGGGTGGCTGAACAGCACACCCCATGAGTCGCCAAGCCACTCGTGGAAGTGGATCGTGCCCTGCGTGGTGTCCGCCGTGAAGTCGGGTGCTTCGTCGCCCAGCCGAATGGCCATGGAGGGTCTCCTTGAGGTGAACGCGGTCGGCAGGGACCGACTCCGTGCAACTTGTTCTATCCGGGAGGATACGAAAACCTGACCGAAGGTATCGCGAGTCGGTGTCGCAGGCTCAGGCAGCTTGGGAGTGCTGGTGCCCGGATTCCTCGTCGGCGGGCCTGCGCAGCGGGGTCGGATCCGGCAGGGGAGGTTCGCCCATCGGGGCAATCCACGCGAACGCCCCGGCCCGCTCGGTGATGAGCAGGAACTCGTGACGGCGCGCCTGTTCGTCGACGTGGTGCAAAACCGGAAGCCGGAAGGCCTCCGCGAGGGACCGCAACTCGGTTGCCGAACCGACGAGGGTCGCGTCCACGTCGGGGAGAGCGTTCACCAGGCGGAGTATGCCCGAGAGAGCGAGCAGCGACTTGGTCGGCTCCTCGGTGCCGCGGCCGTCGTAGACCCAATAGCCGAGGTACAGGGTGCTTGCGCCGGATATTGCGAGCGCTGTGGTGGCGACGATGCCGGCGAACGAGGCGAGTTGGTGACGGGCGAGGAGCGACGCGGCACCCGCGAGCGAGAGCACCATGCAGGTGGCGCTCGTGATGAGTGCGCTCCGGTCGGTGGTGCGACGCGCTAGTGCCGGTTCCGGTACCGCATGGGCGAGAGCCTCGGCAAGCACCGGTGCGATGCGCCGCCTGCGGCGCGGGAGATACGGGAGCAGGGTTATGAGCGCGCATGCGGCGCCGAACTGCAGCGGTTTGGTGCGTACCCAGAGCAGCGCGTTGGCGAAGCCGTTGATCTGGATGGCGTAGCGCCCGACGACCTCGTTGGGGTGGACTACCCAGGGGTCGACCCATGAGTTGTTGTCGCCTTTCGTGTGCCACCCGGCCTCGGCGCTGCCGTCGACGATCCGGTGGATGACACTGCCGCCGAGGACGTTCACGACGATGAGGTCACCCGTTCGGTAAGAATCTTGGGACCGGGCCACAGCGAGATCGCCGGTGTGGAGCATCGGCTCCATCGAGTGCCCGCTCACGACGATGTAATTGGTGCGGCCACCGGGTACGCCCGAGGGCACGACGTACCACCAGAGCAGCGCTAGGAGTGCCGCGAAGCCGACCCAGGACGCGACGTGCCGCACGGTGTGGCGAACAGGTTGTCTCGAGGTGATGTGCATGTGTTTCGTCCTCCGGAACGGCTGTAGGTGGGCGACCCCTTGGGGTCACCCACCTACAGCTCGGGCTCAGATCACACCCGGATCGGGTGTGTCAGTGATCAGGCGCCCCAGCCGACCGGGGTGGTGCTGTCACCGGTGGGAGCAGTGGCGGCAACCACAACGCTCACCGTGCCGAGCGTGATGTCGGTCAGGTTCTGTGCTGCAACCTTCGTTGCCGGCAGGCCGCTGGCGAAGGCTGAGAACACCTTCCCACCGCCGCCTGTGCCGAGGTCGAGGGTGGTGCCTGCGGTGCGGTCGACGTTGGCGGTCAGGTTGTCGAGGAAGAGAAAGCCCGATGCCGGGGCACTCGTTCCGGTCACCGCAACCTTGGTGTAGATGGTGAAGCCGGCAC
>CAFAAJ010000039.1_pt1 | contig 15655 bp, 16 predicted proteins | sample 7267551 | NCBI WGS metagenome assembly CAFAAJ01 (sample SAMEA6813983, study PRJEB35770) | uncultured Acidimicrobiales bacterium | biome: Freshwater; feature: Freshwater reservoir; material: water | place: Czech Republic | collected 2017-08-18 | depth 30m m
ACGGGTGCACGGTCAATCGACCCAGGTATCGAGGATCCGACACTGCTTGATGACGAGAGGGTCAATGACTTCGAGTTCGGGGATGACCCTGATGGTGCGGTCGTCCCGCTCGCTGCACACGTCCGCAAGACGTACCCACGCGACGAGCCAACGCGAGAAGGCGGCGAGTCCGATACCCAGACACACCGCGTCATGCGCCGCGGTATTCCGTTCGGCACCTCGCTACCTGCAGATGCCCCGAGCACCCATCCAGCGGCGCGGCCGGCGTACCCCGCAGATCGCGGTCTGCTCTTTCTCTGTTACCAAAGCTCGATTCGACGCCAGTTCGAGTTTGTGCAAAGTCGGTGGGTCAACGACCCGAACTTCCCGCGCAACGATTCCGGCCAGGACCCCGTGATCGCGCAGAACGCCACTCCCGGCAGTTTCACGTTGCCTGGCGGGCAACCGAACCACATTGCGCTGATGCAGCGGTTCGTCACGACGACCGGTGGCGACTACTTCTTCCAGCCGTCGCTCGCTGCGCTGAAGCGACTGGCCGGCAGCGCACCCGTTGTTGCTGTGGCGGGAGTTGCGCTGCCACTCTCGACGACTGCGGCGTCAGGGCCCCCCAGGCTGCCCGCAAGCCCTCGACGCCGCAAGAGCAAGGTACGTCGACCCAAGCGTTCGTGAATCTGCTTCAACGACGACATGTCTGAACCCCCCAGTCAACTGAACTGGGGGCAGACCCCTGTGCCTGCTCGACCGGAACACCCCCACGTGTGTGGGGAGGACTCGGATTTCGGTAGGGGGCAGGCTAGTTATGGGGGAACACCCCCACGTGTGTGAAGCGCCCCGGATTTTATAGAGGCTCGGTGGTTTGTGTCGTCGCCGGTTCGGCGGAGATGGTTTGACGATAGCGGTCGGCTTCGAACGCTGCTGGGGTGGTGAAGCCGGGGCCGGGTTCGATCTCGCCGTGGAGGCGTCGGTTGTTGAACCAGTCGACGTAGGTGAGGGTCGCGAACTCGACGTCGTCGATGCCGCGCCAGGGGCCTTTCGGGTAGATCAACTCCCACTTGTAGAGCCCGTTGAAGCTCTCGGCCATCGCGTTATCAAAGCTGTCACCCTTCGATCCGACCGACGCGACGATCTCGTTGTCGGCGAGGCGATCCGAGTAGCGCACGCTGAGGTATTGCACGCCCCTGTCGCTGTGATGAATCAGTTCGGACAGATCCGGGCCGGCTTAGTGTTCGGGCTGCGCCCCGGCGGCACCCTACAATTCGCCGACATCGTCAACGGCCGCCCCGTACCGCTCGAAGCGATACGCGACGTCGATCTGTGGACCGGTTGAATCGCCGGAGGGCTGCCCCGTGCGGGCTGGCAACAGATGCTCCAAGACTGCGGCTTCGACCAGGTCACCATCGGTCCACCCGTCGACACCTTCGGTGGCGCTAACGGCGAAGCGAATGCACGGCCATCGAGGTCTACGGCTGAGCGTGTCAGGCTGCGAGCGCCGACCGTCACCGCTACCCGAGAGTCTTCGTCGGCCATTCTGTGACTGCTTGCAGTTTGGGTTTACAACAAGCCGTAGCTGACCAGCATGTTCTTGGCGGAGGTGGACGGGAATCGAACCCGCCGGACGAGGATCACTCGTCCCAACCGCTTTGAAGGCGGCGGAGCCCACCAGGTACCCGGACACCTCCCCGCGCCGCCGGGGCGACGCTTGACCCACACGCTAGTGGGGCCCAGTCCCGGACGCGTCAGCGCCCCCGGCCGGGGGGCCCGGGGGCGCTGAGCGCTACTGCTCGAGTGGGGTTCAGGCAGACGCAGTGCCGGCCGCAGCGTCGCTCGCTGCCGCCCCATCCGAGTCGCCGCCCATCGGCCCGTGGCCACCACGGTGACGGCCGCCGGGGCCATGGCCAGGCTTGCCAACCGTGTTGACCCGCTCGGTGATTCGCTCGACGAGCGTTGCCTTCTTCGCAGTGGCCTCGGCTGCGGTGATCTTGCCGTCGGTAACTGCCTGATCGATGCGCGTCGTGGCATCGGCCACGAGGGCGTCGATCACCTTCTGCACGTCAATGTTTCGAGCCGTTGCAACGTCGGCAATGCTCTTGGTGGTTCCGAGTTCCGTGCGCAGCGCATCGACGGTGATTCCGATGGCTGTTGCGGCAGCCTCGAGACCGGGGCCTCCGCGACGTCCGCGTGCCGGCGCAGCACTCTCGATAGCGGCGATCACCTTGTCGGCCTGGGCCTGAGTGAGGGTCCCGTCGGTAACGAGCGGTGCGAGCGCCGACGTGAGGTGCTGGCGGCGGCTCGGGCGCTCGGCGGGGGTTTCGGCAGCGCCGGACACACCGGTGGTGCCAGTGTCTCCGGCGAGCACCTGCTCGATCGCCGGGCGGGAATCAGCATTGGCCATCGTGCCGACGGCCACGACGCCGACACCGAGACCGCCGATCATTGCCGAGCCGGTGGCGAGCAGTACGGACTTCTTGGAGAACCTCTTCATCACTTGACCTCCTGGTCACTCGTCCGGGGGGGCCGGACGTTCTTGGGTACTGCTAGAGAACCAATCGAACATGTGAGCAATGCACAGGGAACCTTCGGGTTTGCTGTGACTTTCGGGCTCGCTCAAGATACGTCACACCCCCCGCGTACGTTGCTCGATCGGGGGAGATCTGCGGGCGGCAGCACCGTGAGGAATTGTCCGCCCAGTGTTGCGTATCGAACATACGTTCGATAGCGTGCTGGTCATGGGATCCGGTTCGGGCGCTCTCGCAGAGTTGGAAGCAGCAGTCGATGTACTGCTCGCAGAGGCGCCGTGCCACGAGTCCGGCGCACACCTGCACGCCGACGTCATCTCGCTGCAGCGAATCCGCGCAAAGCTCGGCGTGCTGGCGGCAGCCACCCTGTCCGAGTGGGACCACGCGCTCGTGTGGGCAGAAGATGGCTCTCGTTCTGCAGCCTCCCGGCTGGCGCGAGACACGCACACCTCGGTGCGCTGCGCCAAGCAAGAGATGCGTCGCGCACGGCAGTTGTGCCACCTGCCCATCGTGCAGGCCGCTGTTACTGCTGGCGATCTCTCGCTCGAGCACCTTGATCTGCTGGGCTCGGCCTGCACGCCCGAGCGCGCAGAACTCTTCGCACAGCACGAGGCCACGCTGGTGGATCAGTGCACCGTGCTCGCTTACGCCGATGCAGTCCGCCTCGTGCAGTACTGGTGCCAGCGCGCCGACGACGTGTTGAACACGCCGACACAGGAGCGTCGTGCCGCAAAGGCTGCGTTCTACGCATCGTCCTCGCTCGACGGCATGGTGGTGCTCAACGGTCAGCTCGACCCCATCGGCGGCGCCATCGTCACCGAGGCGCTCCGGCGCATCGAGCACGAGCTGTATCTCGCGGACCTCAAGTCAGGCACCCGCCGCACGCCGGCCCAGCGTCGCGCGCAGGCACTCGTAGAAATGGCGCACCGCTCGCAGGCCGCTCCTCCCAACGGGCGCATGCCCAAGCCCCTCTTCACCGTGGTGGTCGGTGATCACACTGCCCAGCAACTGTGCGAGCTCGCGAACGGCACCGTGATCCGGCCGAGCGAACTCGTCGAGTACTTCAGTGCAGCCATGCTGGAAACGGTGCTGTTCGACGGCCCGAGCACCGTGCTGTCGGTGTCACGTCGGCGGTCGTTCACCGGCGCCATCCGTCGTGCGATCGAGGTCCGTGACCGCCGCTGCCAGCACCCGTCGGGGTGCGACGAACCAGCCGCCCGGTGCGATGTTGATCACATCAAGCCCTACCGCCTCGGGGGCGTCACCAGTCAGTTCAACGGTCGCCTCCTGTGCAGCACACACAATCGGCACGCCAGCAAGCGTGACGAGGACCCTCCGGTGCCCGACGAGCGGATCGTGACCCGTCTCGACGAATTCCGGGCGAGAATCCGATGGCGGGAAACCCGAAATCCGGTCATAGCACCTGCTCACTGGCCACCGGGTGCGGAAATCGCCGAGTTCGGATAACTTGCCGCCTGTGAAGAAGAAGCTGCTGCTCGTCATCGCCTTGGGTGCATTCGTGCTCGGCGCTTTCCGCAAGATCAAGAAGTAGGCCGCGGTCGCCGTAGCGGCGACACCACCGGCCCTCGGTAGCCCGCGCTACCCCCGACTTCCCCCTGGCAATGCTCCCTGAGCGCGCTCGAAGGGGAACTCATGCTCATCGTCTGTTGGTCGGTGAAGGGCGGAAGCGGCACCACTGTGGTTGCCACCACACTCGCCCTCCTCAGTGCTTCGCAGGGAATCGACACCTGCCTCGTCGATCTTGCTGGCGACGCTGCCAGTTGCCTCGGTCTGGCGGACCCGCTGAACCCACACGAAATCGCTGTTGGCAGCAACCTCAGCCTCCTCACACTCAGCCCAACGTCGTGCGCATCGACACCTCGGTGGAGCGCTATGCCCGAACACCTTGCGATCGACACACGAACCGTCGTCGTGGATGCCGGCCTCGGGGAACCCGACCCCGCGTTGCGCTCCGCTGCACATCACGACCTGCTCGTCGTGCGCGGCTGCTACCTCGCGCTGCGCCGCGCTGCAGTGTTGTACCGACCACCGAGTGGTGTTGTTCTCGTCAACGAACCCGGGCGCGCGCTTCGCCGCCAGGACGTCGAGGGAGTCACGGGTGCCCCCGTGGTCAGCGAACTCGAGTGGGATCCCACCGTCGCGCGGTCCGTCGATGCCGGCCTCCTCGCCTCACGGGTGCCCCGGTCGCTGCGTGAGGGACTGGGGGTGCTGTCATGGACCTCCTAGAGCAGCGGTCGCTGGTAACGGCCGTGTGCGAGCACGTCCGTGAACACCTGGACCTCCCGAACGTGCTCGACAACCGAACAGGCAGGCGACAACTCGCCGACTACGTCCACGTGTGCCTGAACCGACTCGCCCCGCTGCTCGACCATCGATCGCGTGAGTGGGTGCACCGACGGGCCATGGCCGAACTGGAGGGCCTCGGTGTGCTGGGCCTGTACCTGGAGGACCCAACGGTTACCGAGGTGGCAGTCAACGATGGGGGCGAGGTGTGGGTAGACCGGGATGGCCGGATGGGGCACGTGGACACGCTCGGTCCCGGCGAGCTTGAACTGCTCATCGAACGGATCCTTGCCCCACTCGGCCTGCGCTTCGACCTCACCTCGCCGATCGTCAGCGCCCGGCTCGCGAACGGCCAACGGATGTGTGCCGTACTCGCCCCGCTCGCCGTGAACGGCACGTGCCTGTCGATCCGGCGGTTTGCACTGCAGCACGTGGTGATCGACGCCTTCACCACGGCTGCCGTCGCCCAGTTGATGCACCACCTCGTTGCGCGCCGCTGCAACATCGTTGTGAGCGGGGCAACCTCCACCGGCAAGACCACCTTCCTGAACGCCCTCACCGGTTCCGTGGCGCACCACGAGCGGTTGATCACCATCGAGGACACCGCAGAACTGAACCTGCTCGCGCCACACGTGGTGCGCCTCGAGTCGAGACCGGCCACACCCGACGGGGTGGAGGCCGTGTCCGTGCGACAGTTGCTGCACGCTGCGCTGCGACTTCGCCCAGACCGTCTCGTGATCGGCGAGGTGCGCGGCCCCGAGGCCTACGACATGGTGCAGGCGCTCAATACGGGCCACGACGGCTCGTTGTCGACCGTTCACGCAAACAGCCCGGGCGATGCCCTCCGCCGGATCGCCTCGCTCGCTGCCCTCGGCGCACCGGGCCAGTCACCCGAGTCGCTGGAGGAACAGGTTCGTTCGAGCATCGACGTGATCGTGCACCTCACCCGTCTCGCCGACGGCTCGCGTGCGGTGTCCACCGTGGAAGAGGTGGGCGCCCCCACCAGCGAGCGGTGGTCCACCGTGCTGCTCGCTGCCGACGGCAAGGTGGTCGGAACCCCGACCCGCCTCCGGGAGCCAGCAGCCGGGGCTGAACGGTGAGGCGCTCGGTGCCCTCGGGCCGGCTCGCGGACGACGTGGCACCGACGCTCGATCATCTTGCGCGCGCAACTGCGGGTGGGCAGACGCTGCGCTGTGCGCTCGAGGGTCTGCCCACCGCGCCCAACAGGCCCTTCGCATCGCTGTTGCACCGCGCCATGGACTCACCGCAGCAGTCACGCCCGCTGCACGAACGCCTTGCTGCACTCGCGGACGATCGCCGCGGGGCGGAGGCCACCCTCGCACTGTCCACCCTCGAGTTGCTGGCGCGCCACGGCGGGCCGGCACCGAGCACGCTCGACCGGGCTGCGTCCGCGGTCCGCGAGCGACGCGCCGCGGTGGCCGAGCGCCGCGCACAGTCCGCGCAGGCACGGCTCTCCGCGCTCGTCCTCAGCGCGCTGCCCATTGCGTTCTGCGGCTGGAGCCTGCGGGCAGACCCCCGAACGGCGCAGTTCCTCCTCCACACCCGGGCGGGACTCGCCTGCTTGGTCTGTGGGTTCGCGCTCAACGGGCTCGGCTGGTTCTGGATGCGGCGACTGGTCGGGGGAACACGGTGAACGCACCGCTGCTCGTCGGCCTGCTCCTGCTCGCCGCGGTGCTGCCTGCCCTCCGGCGGCGCAGACGACGCGCCCGCAGGCAGGCACGTCTGGTGGAGGACCTACCGGACGCCATTGATCTCCTCGTCGTGCTCGTGCGCGCAGGGCTCACACCAAGCCAGGCGGTCGGCGAGCTCGCCAGACGGGCACCGGACGTGTGGCGTCCGTCCTTTGCTGCAGTGGGTCGACGCCAGATGGGCCCGACCCGGTTCGTGGACGCGCTCGACGAACTGGTTGCGCACGCCGGACCGGTTGCCCAACCGGTACTCGACGCACTTGCTGCCGCCGAACGCTTCGGCCAACCGCTCACCACGTCGCTCGACCGGCTCTCGGCCGACGGCCGCGCTGCGAGACGACGGCAGCACGACATCAGGGCACGACAGCTTCCCGTGCGCCTCAGTTTCCCGCTCGTGTGCTGCACGTTGCCCGCCTTCGTGCTGCTTACCATCGCCCCGCTGCTCGCCGGGGCCCTCATGTCGCTTACCCGATCAGGGAGTACCCCATGAATCACGAAACGCATCAGGACGACAACCAGCCCACACCCAAACGGGATCTCGGACAGGCAACTGCGGAGTACGCGCTCGTCCTGCTCGGTGCCGCAGCGATTGCGATGATCCTGCTCGGCTGGGCAACCGGTGGAGGCAACCGCATCGGTGGGCTGCTCGACCAGGTGATGAACGCGGTTACCGGCCGCGTGAAATGAGCCGCCAACGGCGACCACGGGGTTGCAACGGGCAGGCCACGGTCGAGCTTGCACTCGCCCTGCCACTGCTCATGGTGTTCCTCCTCGGCGCTGTGCAGATCACGCTCGTGATCCGGGGGCAGCTCGCGGTTACCCACGCAGCACGTGCGGCGGCCCGGGCAGCGTCGGTATCAGCGAGCCCCACCCGTGCGGCTGCGGCGGCCGCCGTTGCGGCGACGTCGCTCGAGCGACTGGACGTCCGGACCGAGAACGGCCCACGAACGGTGCGCGTGACGGTTCTGGCGCGTGTGCCCACCGACGTGCTGCTCGTCGGCGCCCTGATCGGCGACGTCACTGTGCGTGCCACGGCGGTCATGGCCGTCGAATCCTGAACGGCGGGTGCACGTTCGGTACGGTGCTGCCCGATGGAACTCCTGACGCGCCAGACGATCGTGGGCACGTACCAGGTGCTGCACCTGAGCGGCGAGGTGGATCTCGCCACGCTCCCCCGTCTGTCCGACGCGCTCACGAGGCTCGTGGCGTCGGCAACCGGTCCCGCGGTCGTGGATCTCGATGGTCTGAGCATCCTCGATGACACCGGGCTCGGGTTGCTGCTCGGGGCCGCGGGTCGGGCCCGTCAGGGCGGTACCGAACTCGTGGTGGTGTGCAGTGCCCCGACTGTTCGCAGCCGACTGAGCCTCACGGGTTTCGACCGGGCCGTGCGCGTGACGGAGAGCATCAGCGCGATCGGCTAGTTGCCTACGTGTTGGCGTAGGTGTCGCCGACCATCGTGAGCCGGAAGTCGCACTTGCTCTTGATGTACGTCGACACCGCACGGTTGTTGATCGCTGCGCGTTCGGCACGCGGATCGGCCTCATACGTGGCGATCGTTGCGCCGAGCTTTTCGATACTCGACGAGTTCACGATGCCCATGCCGACATCGATGATGAAATCTCGCACCACGGCCAGTTTGCGGCGACGGGCCACCGTCAACTCGGCGGAGAGGTCGTCATACGCGTTGCGCAGGTCGGTCACCGGCAGTGCGCGCAGCGCCCGGACGAGCGTCTTGACCCGGGTGTACGTGAACGCCTTGGTGAGACCCTCGTCGATCCGCTCGCTGATCGTCACGATGCGCTTGGCTGCCATGCAGATCGGGTTCTTCGACTTGGCCGTCGTTGCCGGGGTGGGGGGCGTAGTGTCCTTGGCCACGGCCTCGATCTCCTCGGGCTCGGTGGTGTCCGGCGGTTCCGTGTCGGGGATCGATGCAATGTCATCGGCGGCATCCTGTGGTTCCGCCGAGTCCGAGTCAGACTGACCGAACGGGACGAGCACCGCCTTGTCCTTGGTGGCCTTCGTGGTCTTCGACTCGCCAGAGGCTGTTGGCAGCTGGCAAGCCGTCAACAACAGTCCCAGCCCCAGCAGGGCCGCGGTAACCGCTACGCGAGGTCGATACATCACTCACAGTCTACGGAATCCGGTGGTGCCGTGGGTGGCGGTCGGCGTCTTTTGTCCGTTCCCGCTGTTCCTGCTCGATGGCGGCCTCTTCGGCCACCAACCGCTTCAGACTCACGAGGCGCTCGGGGCGAAGCGACCCGGCCGTAATCGCCGCCAGCACCGCGCAGTCCGGCTCGTCGCCGTGCTTGCAGTTCCGGAAACGGCACCGGTCCATGAGGTCAAAGACATCGGCAAAGGCACGCTCGATGCCGTGGCCGCTCGACCAGAGACTCACCGCCCGAAGCCCCGGCGTGTCGATGAGCCAACCGCCGCCCGGCACGGCCACCAGTTCTGCAGCCGACGTCGTGTGCCGACCCCGGTCGTCACCCTCACGGACCGCGGCGGTGCGCTGCACGTTGTGGCCAACCAATCGGTTGACCAAGGTGGACTTGCCCACACCGCTCGCCCCGAGCAGCGCCAGGGTGCCGTGGTCGACAATGAGGGCGCGCACCGCGTCGATGCCCTCCCCCGTCCGGCTCGAGACGACGAGCACCGGCACCTCGAGGGCCACGTGGGCGACGGCCTCGACCGCACCGCCGTCAGGCACGGCATCGGACTTCGTGAGGATGACGACCGGCTGTGCCCCGCTGTCGAAGGCCAGTACCAGTTCCCGTTCGAGGCGCCTCGGGTTGGGCGGGGACGTGAGCGCATGCAGGAGCCCAACGACATCGACGTTGGCGGCGAGCGTGTGGGACTCGCCGCGGGCGCCCGCGAACGAGGCGCGGCGCACGAGGGCGCTGGCTCGGGTGAACACGTGGTCCACCCGTTCGCCGTCGGCCGACAGCAGGACCCAGTCGCCCACGGCGATCTCGGCACCGATGTTGCGCGTCCGCCGGGGCAGACCGTCCTCGCCGGCGGGCAGCAGGCTGCTCCACCCGCGGTCGAGACGGCTCACCCGGGCGGGACGGACCGTACTGTCGAGCGCCTCGTACTCTGCCTGGAACACGTCGTTCCATCCGAGTTCCTCGAGCGCTTGGTCCATGTTGTCCACGACGGTACAGAACCGGGACGGGATGCGTGAGGAAACACAGAGCCGTCCGTACGCTTTCTGGATGCTCGCCCGCGTTGCGCAGTTCTGTTATCGCCGTCGCCGACTCGTCGTCCTCGCCTGGATCGGCATCATCGTGTCGGTTTCTGCTGTCGGGTGGGGTGCCGTCGGACCCGACTTCCGCACGGATTTCAACCTGCCGGCGAGCGAGACCCGACAGGTCTTCGACTTCCTGCGCGATCGCTCGCCCAACGACGGCGGCTTCACCGGCCAGATCGTCTTCACTGCACCACAGGGCATCGCCGACGAGCGGGTGCGGGCGTCCGCAGAGACGCTTTTTGAGCAGATCGCTGTGCTCCCCGGCGTCTCTGTTACCAGTCCGTACAGCGAGGCCGGCGCCTATCAGGTGTCAGAGAGCGGACTCGTGGCGTTCGCGCAGATCCGCGTGAGCAACCGAACCCAGAAGGGGTTCGAGGAGATCGGCCGCACGATCATGGACATCACCGTGCCGCAGGTCGATGGCCTCACGGTGGAGTACGGCGGCAACATCTTCTACAAGTTCAAGATGCCTGCCTCCGAGGCGCTCGGGATCCTCGCCGCAATCATCATCCTCGTGCTCGCGTTCGGCTCGGTGATCGCGATGGGTCTCCCGGTGGGTACCGCACTCGTCGGTCTGATGACCTCGGCGGGCGTGATCGCGCTCACCAGTCGGATCTTTTCCATGCCGGACTTCTCCATCGCGATGGCCGCGATGATCGGTCTCGGCGTGGGCATCGACTACGCCCTGTTCATCGTGACGCGGTACCGCGAGGGCCTCGCCCACGGGTACGACCCCGAGACCGCCGTGGTCGACTCGGTCGATACGTCCGGACGCGCCGTGATGTTCGCCGGTGCCACCGTCGTGATCTCGCTGCTCGGGCTGTTCCTCGTCGGCCTCCCGTTCGTGCGGGGTGTCGCGATCTCGAGCATCCTCTCGGTGCTGTTCATGGTGCTCGCCTCGCTCACCCTGCTTCCGGCGCTGCTCGGCTTCACCCAGCGCAAACTCGACGTCACCACGTGGCGCGGCGCGATCGGCCTCCTGCTCCCGGTCATCACCGGTATCCCGGCAATCCTCTTCAAGTCAGCGCCGATCTTCCTCGTCGGGCTTGCGCTCGCAGTGGTCGTCATCGTCGCCGGGTTCTTCGTGCCGGCCCTGCGCCAACAGGTGCCCATCCACCACTCGCACCGCCGCGAGGACACGTTCTGGTACCGGTGGAGCCGGTTCATCCAGCGCCGCCCGTGGCGTGCACTCCTCGGCGGGCTCGTACCACTGCTCGTGCTGGCGCTCCCGCTCTTCTCGATCCGGCTCGGCTTCGCGGACGACGGCAACTATCCCCGGAAGGAAACCGTGCGGCGTGCGTATGACCTGCTGTCCGACGGGTTCGGGCCGGGCTTCAACGGTCCGCTCATCGTGCTCGTCCAGAGCCGGGACGGCGCCACCCTCGACGCCGCCCAGACCGAGGCTGTCGCAAGAACGCTGAACGGGACAACCGACGTTGCCTACGCCTCGGCGCCAACCCCGATCGGCGACGACGCCGCCGTGATCACGCTGTTCCCGAAGGGCGCTCCGCAGGATCGCTCCACCACCCAACTCGTGCACCGCCTGCGCTCGGACGTTGCCCCCACCATGGACGCGCTCGTGCGGGTTGGCGGCTTCCCGGCCGCTGGTGTGGACTTCGCCGACTACCTCGGGGCCAGGCTCGTGTGGATCATCGGCGGCGTGCTCGTCGTGTCCTTCCTGCTCCTCATGTGCGTCTTCCGCAGCCTGCTCGTGCCGCTGAAGGCCGTGGTGATGAACCTGCTGTCGATCGGCGCCGCATACGGCATCATCGTGGCGATCTTCCAGTGGGGCTGGGGCGCCGGTCTGCTCGGGCTGGACAAGGCCGGACCCATCGAGTCGTGGATACCGATGTTCCTCTTTGCAATCGTGTTCGGGCTGTCGATGGACTACGAGGTCTTCCTCCTCTCCCGCATGAAGGAGGAGTTCGACCGCACGGGGGACAACGCCACCGCGGTCGCCGACGGCCTTGCCGTCACGGCCCGGGTCATCACGGCCGCAGCGCTCATCATGGTGTGCGTGTTCGCGAGCTTCGTGATCGGTGATGACCGCCAGCTGAAACTGTTCGGTCTCGGCATGGCCGTCGCCGTACTCGTCGATGCCACGGTGGTTCGCATGGTCCTCGTCCCCGCAACGATGGAATTATTGGGGGCCCGGAACTGGTGGCTCCCGAGGTGGCTCCAGTGGCTGCCCAAGATCCATGTGGAGGGCACGCACCACGACCTTGCTGCGGAGGCATCCGCCCTGCTCAGCGAGCACGAGGCCACCGAGGCCGAGCCCGTGGCCGAGCCCGTGGCCTGACCGCAAAGCCGACACTGCCCCGCTAGGGTGCCCGACCGTCGCCAGTATTCGGTCCCCGGACCCGGTTCAGGGCACTCGCCTTGACAAGCACCCCGCTGTGCACCTATCCACTCTCCCATGGCCCGTCCACTCGTTGTCGTCGAATCGCCCGCCAAGGCGAAGACCATTGCCCGGTTCCTGGGCAATGAGTTCGATGTGCGCGCCTCGGTGGGCCACGTTGCCGATCTTCCCCGTGGCGGCATGGCCGTGGACGTCGAGAACGGCTTCAAGCCCACCTACGAGCTGACCGAGCGGGGTCGCCAGGTCGTGAAGGACCTGCGTGCGGCACTCAAGGACGCCAGCGAGCTGTATCTCGCCACCGACGAGGATCGCGAGGGGGAGGCCATTTCGTGGCACCTGCTCGAGTACCTGAAGCCCAAGGTGCCCGTGAAGCGCATGGTGTTCCACGAGATCACCAAGGCCGCCATTGACCATGCCGTTGCCAACCCCCGCGGTCTGGACTACGGCCTCGTGGACGCCGCAGAGACCCGCCGCATCCTCGACCGCCTGTACGGCTACGAGGTCTCGCCGGTGCTCTGGCGCAAGATCAACCGTGGTCTGTCGGCGGGCCGGGTGCAGTCCCCCGCCATCCGGCTCGTGGTGCAGCGCGAGCAGGAGCGCATTGCCTTCGTGAGCGCCGGCTACTGGGACATCGCAGCACTGTCTGCCACCAGCCCGGCGTTCACCTCCACCCTCATCGCCCTCAACGGCGCCCGGGTCGCGAGCGGCAAGGACTTCGACGCCTCCGGTACGCCCAAGAAGGGCACCGTCGTGGTGGACGGAGCGCGTGCCAAGACACTCGCCAGCGCGCTGTCGAGCGCCACCTTCACCGTACGCAGTGTCGAGGACAAGCCCTACCGCTCGTCGCCGAAGGCGCCGTTCATGACCTCGACGCTCCAGCAGGAGGGCGGCCGAAAGCTGCGCCTGTCGGCTGCCCAGGTGATGCGCCTTGCACAGAGCCTCTACGAGCGTGGCTTCATCACGTATATGCGTACCGACAGCGTGTCGCTGTCGGAGGAGGCACTCGGGGCAGTGCGCTCCGAGGTCAAGCGTGTCTACGGCCAGTCGCACGTCGCCCAGCCCGTCCGACACTTCGCGAACAAGGTGAAGAACGCTCAGGAGGCCCACGAGGGCATCCGGCCCACCACCCCGCTGCGCGCACCCGACCAGGTGGCCGCCGAGCTGAATGGCCAGGAACTGGCGCTGTATCGCCTCGTCTGGCAGCGCACGCTTGCCTCGCAGATGGCCGATGCCGTCGGCACCACGGTGTCGGTGCGTATCGGTGCAGCAGTCGCCGAGGATGCTGCGAGCGCACCCACCGACTGCGAGTTCGCCACCGCCGGTACCACCATCACCTTCACCGGGTACCGCGCTGTCTATGTCGAGAGCACCGACGAGGGCGAGAGCACCGAAGAGCGCGAAGCACAGTTGCCGGTGCTCACGGTCGGGGCGGTCGTCCCGATGGCGGCGGTGACACCCGAGGGCCACAGCACGACGCCGCCCGCCCGCTACACCGAGGCGAGCCTGGTGAAGAAGCTCGAGGAACTCGGCATCGGCCGACCGTCCACGTGGGCCAACACCATCCTCACCATCTTCGAGCGCGGGTACATCTGGAAGAAGGGCACGGCCCTCGTGCCCACGTGGACCGCGTTCGCCGTCGTCAACCTGCTCGACAAGCACTTCGGCACGCTCGTCGACTACGCGTTCACCGCCGAGCTCGAGGACGACCTCGACGCGATCGCCCGCAACGAGATGCAGAAGGCGGACTGGCTGCAGCGCTTTTACTTCGGCGACGAGCCGGGCCTCAAGGCACTCGTCGAGACCAAGATCGGCGACATCGACGCGGCAGAGGTGAACACCTTCCCGCTCGGCCTGGACCCGGACACCGGCGAGGAGATCGTCGTGAAGCCGGGCAAGTACGGCCCGTACGTCAAGCGCGGCGAGGACACGGCGAGCGTGCCCGACGACCTGGCTCCCGACGAACTGACACTCGCCAAGGCGAAGGAACTGCTCTCCTTGCCCAAGTCCGACGAGCCGATCGGCGAGATCGATGGCTTCCCCGTGTTCGCCAAGACCGGTCGCTACGGACCGTACGTGCAGTGGGGCGCCCCGGACCAACTGCCCCCCGGTCTCGACAAGCCGAAAATGGCGTCGCTGTTCAAGACCATGACGGTTGAGCGCATGACAGTGGACCAGGCCAAGGAACTGCTGTCCCTGCCCCGTGTGCTCGGCGCGGACCCTGTAGACGGCGTGGAGGTTGTCGCCAACAACGGTCGGTACGGCCCGTACGTGCAGAAGGGCGCCGAGAGCCGCTCGATCGACAACGAGGAACAACTGCTCACCATCACTCTCGAGCAGGCACTGCCGATCCTCGCAGCACCCAAGCAGTACCGGGGTCGCGGCGGCGGTGGAGCGCCCAAGGCGCCACTGCGCGACTTCGGCTCGGATCCGGTGAGCAGCCGAGCGGTTACGGCCAAGGAGGGCAAGTTCGGCGTCTACGTCACCGACGGCGAGACGAACGCATCGATCTCCAAGGGTGACCGCATCGAGTCGATGACCCCCGAGCGTGCCTACGAACTGCTCGCTGCCCGCCGTGAGGCGATGGCGCTCAAGGGTGACACGCCCGCCAAGCGTGGTGCCCGCAAGGCACCTGCGGCGAAGAAGGCGCCTGCCAAGAAGGCCGCTGTGAAGAAGGCACCGGCGGCAAAGAAGGCACCGGCGAAAAAAGCCGCTGCCAAGAAAGCGCCAGCGAAGAAGGCAGCCGCCAAGAAGGCCGCCCCCCGCAAGTCCGCTTCCTGACCCTGCGTGGTCGGACAGGTTCCCGGGACCACGAATGCCCAGCGGTAGGGTGCTCTGACCATGGTGACGGCGGGTAGGTACATCGCACTCGAGGGCTCAGAGGGCTGCGGCAAGTCCACACAGGCCGCCTGGCTCGCCGCCGACCTCAATGCTGTGCTCACCCGCGAGCAGGGTGGCACTGCGATCGGCCAGTTGATCCGGGGCATCCTGCTCGACCCGGCAAACACCTCGCTCGATCACCGCGCGGAGGCACTCCTCAACGCCGCGGACCGGGCCCAGCACATCGGCGAACTCATTGCGCCCGCACTCGATGCCGGCACGCACGTGGTGTCCGACCGGAGTGTCTACTCCACGCTCGCGTACCAGGGCTACGGGCGAAGGCTGCCGCTCGAGGAACTGCGCTCGATCAATGACTGGGCCGTCCGCGGGAGGTGGCCGGAACTCGCGATCCTTCTCGAGGTGGATCCGGTCGCGCTCGACGAGCGGACGAGGCTTCGCACCAAGGACCGCTTCGAGCGGGAGACCAAGCGATTCCACGACCGGGTGCGCAAGGGTTTCGCCGAGCTTGCCGCAGCTGAGCCGGATCGCTGGGTCGTCATCGACGCCAACGCAACGCCCGCCGTGGTCCGCCGCCGGATCCGGACAGCGGTACGCAAGCGGCTTGGGATCTGATGATGCTGAGCATGAGCCCGCTCTCGGACGGCATCATCGGGCAAAGCGAAGCCCTTGAACTCCTGAATCG
>CAFAAJ010000040.1_pt1 | contig 15494 bp, 10 predicted proteins | sample 7267551 | NCBI WGS metagenome assembly CAFAAJ01 (sample SAMEA6813983, study PRJEB35770) | uncultured Acidimicrobiales bacterium | biome: Freshwater; feature: Freshwater reservoir; material: water | place: Czech Republic | collected 2017-08-18 | depth 30m m
ATCACCGGTGTGCAGCCACCCGTCGGTGATTGACGATGCCGATACCTCCGGCAGGTTCCAGTAGCCCGGTGTCATGTTCGGGCCCTTGGCCCACAGTTCGCCAGCTTCTCCGCGCGCAACGTCGTTGCCGTCTGGATCCACGATGCGCAACTGGTTGTGAATGAACGACAGCCCACACGACCCGATCTTGCGGCTGCAGTCCTCGGGTGGCAGTGCCATCACCATCGAGCCGGTCTCGGTCATGCCGAAGGCCTGCTGGAGCCGGACTCCCTTGGAGATCCACGCGTCGAGCAGCGTGTTTGATGGCGAGGCGCCGCCGACACCGGCCGCCACGATGTGCGGGAAGGTAGAGGTGTCGAACGCAGGCTGCTGACTCATGAACAGGTAGTTCGCCGGCACCATCTGGATATGGGTGACACCGACAGCTGGGTCGCTGAGCACCTTCAGACAGAACGCCGGGTCGAACGAGGCGCCCGTCATCACGTTCGTTCCGCCGTAATGGAATGCAGGGTTCGCAAAGCAGTTCAGTCCGCCGGTGTGGAATAGCGGGAGCACCACGATGTTCACCATGGTTGGCCCGGTGCGGAACGGTTCGGTTTGGTTCACCACGTTCCACAACGTCATGCCGTGCGTGATGATGACGCCCTTGGGGTGACCGGTCGTGCCCGAGGTGTACATGATGGTGAGCACGGTGTCGAGGGTGTTGTCGTTGGCCGGATACTCGGTGTCTGACGAACGCAGCAGTTCCTCGTAGGCATCCCTACCGCTTGCGTCAGCGTCCCACGCGACCCGCTGGTTGACACCCAACTGAGCCACGGCATCGGCGAACTCCACCCCGTGGAAGACGACGACCGGTGCACAGTCGCCGACGATGTAGGCAAGTTCCGGCACGGCGAGGCGCCAGTTGAGGGGAACGAAGGTGGCACCGAGCTTCCAGCAGGCGAACTGCACCTCGAAGATGTTCGAGACGTTCTTGCTCACCACGCCCACGCGGTCGCGCGGCTTCACCCCAAAGTCACGGGCAAGCGCCGATGCCAGTCTGTTCGTCCGCTCGTTGATCTCGGCGTAGGTCAGGTCGCGGCCATCCATCAGATCGCGGATTGCGAGCTTGTTCGGTCGTGTTCGCGCGTGGTGCGCGAGCCAGTCCATGCTGTTCATTGTGGTCATCGGGCTCCCCCTGCTCGAAGTGCGCTGAAGAGTAAGTGGCACGGCCGACACGGTCAAACCCGCTGCCTGCACGATTCGTACAGGCACTTCGTTCGCTGGTGGAACGTCGTCTACGATTCAGATCGGTCAGCCGTAGGGGCAGGGCCGCATTCGTGCCGGGAGAGGACAACGTCGATGACTACCGAGGAAGCACCGCCGACGTTTGCACCTCAGGATGATGCGTTCCACTTCGCAGGGCTCGGCGACGACTGGTGGGCCACTGAGACGAGTTGGTTCTCGTTCCACGACCCGGCTCGGCGGCTCGGTGGATGGTTCTACACACTCGCCCGACCCAACGTCGGTTCGGTACAGGGTGGCGTGTGGGTGTGGGACGACACCACCGTGCTTCCCTGGGAGGCGCTGTACTCCACCAACTACTCCACCCTGCAGATTCCGCTCGACACCGATCTCCGTAACGCGACGCTTCCCACGGGCGTGGGCATCAAGGTGCTTGAGCCCACGAACAAGTACGCACTCACCTACGACGATCCGGGCCGTTTGGTGGTGGACCTCGTGTTTGAGGGGATCATGCCGCCCGAACCGATGCGTTCGGTGAAGTCGACGTTCGGCAAGGCCCGCCACTTTGACCAGTTCGGACGCGTCACCGGCCACATCGTGGTGAACGGCGAGCGTGTCGCCATTGACTGCCTCGCCGCACGCGACCGCACATGGGGCCGTCGGCGCGAGGACCGGCCGCACAAGGCGGCCTACGTGACGGGCTGCGCGTCGGCCGAAGAGGCGTTCCTCGCAGTGACGAGCGAGCAAGCGGGTCGCGAGGCTGCGAACTACGGGTTCCTGCGTCGTGGCGGTGTGACGGTGCCGCTCGTCGGGGGCGAGCGCCGGGTGGAGCGCAATGCCGAACACGGGTGGATCGAGCGGATCGAGATGGACTTCGAGGACGAGTCCGGCCGCTCGCTCACCGTCACGGGGACCCCGGTCAACCGCATCATCCTCAACCGACACACGTTCATCGACGTGAACAGCCTCGTTCGTTGGGACATGGATGGCCTCGAGGCATGGGGCGAGGATCAGGACATGTGGCCGGTGCACGACTGGGCGGACTTCCGTCGCGCAGCACGGGGAGGCAACCGCTGATGGGTGCAGTCGAACCCAATCGCCCGGTGGTGACCCCGGCGGCGGAACTGCTGGCGCGACTGAGCGTCACGATGAAGTCCGTGATTGCACCGAGCACCACCGGCACGGCCAAGCCCCAGGCGTACATGGCGGCTGTCGTGCTCGAGAAGGTTGCCAGGCAGATGGAACTGGCACCCGCGCACGCCGCGCAGCAGGCCGCTGACGCGGTGGCGCTCGTGCGAGACCTGCGCGCCGTCACGGTCGGTTCGGCGCTGCCCGAAGCCACGAGTGCTTCGCTGGCTGTGGTGGAGGGTGGGTGCAACGAGGTGGCGCTTTGCTCGCTCGTGCGGGCGCTGTACGCGGACCGACCGTTGCTCGGCGACGACCTGTTCGCTGCGTTGCTCGGGAGGGTACGGGTGACGCTGCGTGCGGACATCGACCGGCGCATGGAGTTCTCCGCATGAGCGCGAAGCAGGCCGGCACCACCGACGACCGTCAGCAGCGGATCGAGGCGTACCTGTCGACGAGGCTCGACGGCGCTCAGGGTCTGCGGATCGTGAACATCGAGCGCCCCACCGTCGGCTGGTCGCACGAGATCTGGCTCTTCGACGCCGAGTGGACCGAGGCGGGCAGGGCGGTGAGCCGGCCGTTCTGTGTGCGCATCGACCCGGGCAACACGCTGCTGCGCCACATGTCCAGCCTCGAGACACAGTTCCGGGTGCTCAAGTGCCTCGAGAACACCGCAGTGCCCGCACCCGAGGCGTACTGGTACGAGAGCGACACCGACATCCTCGGCAAGCCGTTCATCGTGATGGACCGTGTCCCCGGCGCCTGTCCGAACCCGTGGGGGAGCGATGGCCGCCGCTACTACCAGGAGGCCGCTGCCCGGGGCGTGCTGCCCGCAAGCTTCACGCAGGCGCTCGCGGACCTGCACAACCTCGACTGGCGTGCCGCCGGACTCGACTTCCTCGGGGTTCCCGGACCCGGCAAGGACTTTGCGCTCGGTGAGGTGGCGAAGTGGAAGGAACTGATGAACCTCGCCGGTGTGGTGCACGAGCCGATCCTCGAGGACCTCATCTGCTGGCTCGAGGAGAACGCACCCGAGACCGACCGGCTGTCACTCGTCCACGGCGCCTACCGCACGGGCAACCTGCTCATCCACGAGGACCGGGTGAGCGCGGTGCTCGACTGGGAAACCCAGTGCATCGGCGACCCGATGTACGACGTGGCGTACATGCTGTCGGACCTCAACCGGGAGGGCACCGACCTGCTCTCCAACCTCGTGCCGCGGGATGAGTTCTTCCGCCAGTACGAGCGCGAGACCGGGATGGAGATCGACGTGGAGCGATGCCGGTACTACGACATGCTCTACTGCATGCGTTCCGTGGCGTTCTGGGTAAGTGCTTCCGGCCTGTACGCCGATGGCTCGAGCAGCGACCTTCGTCTTGCCCGAACGGCGTGGTCCATCCCGGTGGTGCTCGACCGGGCGGCGCGCGGTCTGGGCTACTGACGGCGCTACCGGCGCGTCAGTCGAGCGAGCCGGAGGAGAACAGTTCCCCGACACGGTCGAGGTCGTAGCCGAGCATCTCGGTGAGGATGTCGACGGTGTGCAGCCCGAAGCTCGGGGCGCCGAGCGCAGGTTCGCTCGGTGTGGCGCTGAGGCGCAGGCGTGACGCCTCCACGGTCACCGATCCGTGGTGCGGGTGCTCGATCTCGACGAAGTGGCCGTGGTGGCTCAGCTGCGGGTCGGTGTACAGCCCGGGGGAGTGGAGGACGGCGTGCGCGGGCACGCCGCACCCGATGAGGCTGTGCTCGGCCTCCTGCGGCGAACGGGTGGACGTCCAGCCCGCAACGGTCCGGTCGATCTCCGTGCGCCGACTGATGCGCTCGGAGGCGGTGAGGTCTGCGAGGTCCGGCCGGCCGAGGAGGGTGGCGAGCGAGCGCCATTCGCCGTCGTTGCGACACGCGACCGCAACCCATTGGTCCTTGCCGATGCTCGGGTAGACGGCGTGGGGGCACATCGCGGGATCGTCGTTGCCCGTCCGCACCGCCACACGCTTGTTCACCGTGTAGTCGAGCATCGAGACCGACAGGAAGTTGACGGCAGCCTCGGCCTGAGCGAAGTCGAGGTACTTGCCCCGCCCGGTCTGCCTGCTCTCCCGGACGGCAGACAACAGCGCCGAATAGGCGTAGCGGGGTGAGATGTAGTCCGTGTAGGCGCCGAACGGACCGGCCGGACCGCGATCGGACCACCCGGTGAGGTCGAAGAAGCCGACGAGACAGGCCGCCATGTTGCCGAAGCCCGCATACCCGGCCATCGGACCCTCCTGGCCGAACAGACAGGTGGACATCATGACGAGTCGTGGGTTGATTACCCGCAGGCGCTCGTAGTCGAGCCCGAGCGCGAGGCGTCCCCGCGGGGAGAACGACTCGATGAGCACGTCGGCCCACGCCACGAGGTCGTCGAGCACCTCGCGCCCACCGGGCGACGCCATGTTGAGCGACAGGCTCATCTTGCCAGCGTTCATGTTGTGGTAGATCGCAGCGTTCTCGTTGAGCGCGATGTTGTCGAGGAACGGTTGCACGGCCCGCGCCGAGTCGGGCCCGCGTGCGGACTCCACGTGCACAACGGTGGCGCCGTAGTCCGCGAAGTGGCGCGCGGTGTAGGGCCCCGACACCGCCCACGTGAGGTCGAGCACCTTGAGTCCCGCAAAGGGTTGCTGGCGGGGTGCGGCGGCACCGACGGCGCCCTTGTGCTCACGGAGGGGCCACTGCGCGACGGCGGAGTCGGTGTGCTCCCCGACGCGGGGGCTGCGGCCGAGCGGGCGGTACGCATCCTCGGTGTGCACGGAGGCGCCGGGTGCCCGGAACGGTGCGGGCGCAATCTCGGTGTCGGTGACCTCCTCGAAGAAACCGCGGGATGCGAACTGTGGGTTCTCCACCACTTCGCGCATCGTGGCGATCGGGCCGATGAGCAGTTTGCGGTCCAGTGCGGCCTGGAGCAGTTCTGCCTTCGTGCGGTTCTCGCAGACCTTTCCGATCACCTGTTTCAGGAAGGTATGTCGCTCGACCGGGGTCTCGCCGCTGAAGACGCGCGCCCCGAACGAGGGCCAGTCCTCGTTCACCAGATCGTCCTCGCAGAACCCGTCCTCGCGTGCCCATTCGACGAGCCGCTTGATGAACGGCGCGAACGGTGCGCCGAACAGTGCGTTGACGAGTACATGGCCGTCCTTGCACGGCCAGATGAGCTGCACGTGGATGCCGTTGATGAGGTGGCCGGTTGCGGTGCGCTGGAAGAGCGGCGCCCGGTACGGTGCTGCGAGTGCGTGGCTCTGGGTGGCCATCATCATCGAGCGCTGCGCGGACACGTCGACGTGCTGGCCGAGCCCGCTGCGGTCGCGCTCGGCGAGCGCGATGAGCGCCCCGCAGGCGGCGTCTGCCGCTGCGTGCTGGAACACCTGCGGCTCGGTGGTGCGCACGGGCGGGCGGTCCTCGTCACCCGTCATGAGCAACTGTCCCGATGCTGCCTGAACGGTGAGGTCTGTTGCGGGCCAGTCAGCCTTCGGGCCGTCGGAGCCGAATGCACTGATCGAGACGGTGATGAGTGAAGGGTTGGAGGCACGCAGGGCGGCTAGGTCGACGCTGACGGCCCCGGACTCGATGAGCACGTCGGCGCGCAGGGCGAGCTCTCGGAGGGATTCCTGCCCCGCCGGAGTAGCGAGATCGATCACGACACTGCGCTTGCCGCGGTTCCACGCGACGAAGGGGAGCGAGCGATCGGGGTGCGGTACGTCACCGGCGAACGGCCCGAGCGAGCGGACGCTGCTGCCGCCAGGCTGCTCCACGAGCAGCACGTCGGCCCCGAGGGTGTTCAGCATCTGCGCCGCAACCTGGCCCCGGTAATCCGTGAGGTCCAGCACGCGATAGGTATCGACCATCACCCAATCTCCCCCGGGAAGCCAGCCCTCGAGACCGGCACCGGATGGCTCCGGCCCCACGATGATAGTCCCCGGGTCCTGCTGCCGCCCTGTCGCAGCTATTCCTTCGGGGCGATGCGTCGCGAGGTAGTGACCTCGCCCGTGCTCCCCGCTCCGAACCCCGTGTAACGCTTGGTAGCGCCGTACGGATCCATGTTCTTGTGGATCCGGGTCCCGGTTGCGAGCAGGCCGCCGTCGACGAGGAGGGACTCGCCCACGATGAATCGCGCATCGTCAGACGCGAGGAAGGCGACGGCGGCGGCGATGTCCTCGGATGTGCCGCGGTCGGGCCACGGCTGCAGGTCGCTGACTATTCGGCCGAGGGCCTCCTCGTCCCTTCCCACCGCGAGGGGCGTGAAGATCACCCCTGGGCAGACAGCATTCACACGGATGCGGTGCGGCGCCAGTTCTTCTGCGGTGCTGCGCGTGATGCTCACCACGGCGGTCTTCGCCGCCGAGTACCCGGTGTGCCCGGAGCCGCCCGCCAGACCGGCCACCGATGCCGTGTTGATGATGACACCTCCGCCCTGGGGGATCATCACGCGGGCGGCGTGCTTGGTGCCGAGGAAAACGCCGCGTACCAGCACCTCGAAGGTGCGGTCCCATGCGTCCACGTCCACCTCGGTGATCGGCCCGAACGCACCGCCGATACCGGCATTGTTGAACATCACGTCGAGGGTGCCGAACGTGCTGGTGGCGAGGCTCACGAGCGCAACGATGTCGTTCTCCAGCGCCACGTTGCCGGCGAGGAAGCGCAGCCTGTCGGCGTCCGCATGCCAGGCCTCCAGCATCGCCAGGCCGTTCGCCTCGTTGAGGTCACCCGCAACGACGTTGGCCCCTTCGTCGAGGAAACGGCGCACGGTTGCCCTGCCGATCCCGCTCGCACCCCCGGTGACGATCACCGTCCGGCCATGGAAGCGTCCGTTGCTCATGTGTCTCCTCGGGTGAGTGGCGCCCTCGTAGCGCCGCTTGGTGCTCTGTTACCTTACGCAACGGTGGGACCCGCGACCGGTGGGGCCTCGGTAGTGCATTCGGAGTGCCGGACATGTTGATGGGTGACATCCTCGAGCTGAACGCCACCAAGTACCCCGACAAGGTTGCGCTCATCACCGACGACGGCACGGCGTTCACGTTTACCGAGCTGCGGGACCGCGCCAACCGGCTTGCCAATGTCCTGACCACCGTCGCGGACGCGGGTGACCGCATCGCGATCCTCGCCGAGAACATCGTGGAGTACGTGGACGCCTATTACGGGGTGCCCACGGCGAACATGGCGCTCGTCTTCCTCAACTACCGTCTCAACCCGCACGAGCTCGCCTGGATCGTGAACGATGCGAACGCGAAGGTGCTCATGCTGGAGCGCCACTACCTCGACGCGATGCTTGCCGTGCGGGACCAGTTCCCGAAGGTGGAGCACATCGTTGTTATCGGGGACACGTCCGGTCTCGACGGTGTCATCGGCTACGACGCGCTGACGGCCGCCGCGAGCACGGCACCGCTGCCGAGGCCCACGGAGGACGACATCGCCTGGCAGCTGTACACCAGCGGCACTACGGGCCGCCCCAAGGGGGCGATGCTCTCGCACCGCAGCCTTATTACTGCTCTGCTCAATGCGATTATCGCCTACGACGTGCGCCAGACCGACTCGCACCTCTACAGCTTCCCGATGTGTCACGTCGCCGGCTACCTCATCACCCAGCACCATCTCATGGGCGCCTCCGTCGTGTTGCAGCGAGCCTTCGAGGCCGGCAAGTGGCTCGAGCGTGTCGAGAAGTACGGCTGCACCACGGGTGGCCTCGCCCCGACGATGATGAACTTTGTGCTCCAGCACCCGAAACTGGACGAGCACGACACCGACACGATGCGGAGCCTGCTCTACGGCGCCGCTGCGATGCCCGTGGAGCTGCTCAAGCGGGCGATCGCACGCTTCGGGCCTGTCGTGTGCTCGGGCTTCGGCATGACCGAACTCGGCGGCAACGTGCTGTACCACCCGAAGGCGGACCACGTCCGTGCCACGAAGGGCGAGGAGCACCTGCTCGCGGCCTGCGGGATCCCGATGGCCTTCGCTGCTGTGAAGGTGGTGGACGAGAACATGAACGAGTGCCCGCCACGCGAGGTGGGCGAGATCGTCGTGAAGGGCGAGCAGCTGCTCAAGGCGTACTGGAACCGGGCCGAGGCCACCGAGGAGGCGTTCAAGGGCGGCTGGTTCCACAGCGGCGACATGGCGTGGCGCGACGAGGAAGGGTTCTTTTACATCGTCGACCGCATGAAGGACATGATCATCACCGGCGGCGAGAACGTGTACAGCCGTGAGGTGGAGGAAGTGATCTACGTGCACCCCGGCGTCTCCGAAGCGGCGATCATCGGCCTGCCCGACGAGGTGTGGGGCGAGCGTGTGGTGGCCGTTGTGGCGATGAAGCAGGGCGTCGAGGGTGGTGAGGCTGTTGCTGCCGAGATCATCAAGACGTGCCGCGAGCGCCTCGCTGGGTACAAGTGCCCGAAGCAGGTGTTCTTCATCGGCGAACTGCCCAAGAACGTCAGCGGCAAGATCCTCAAGCGCGAACTGCGCGATCAGTTCGCCGGCTGAGGGCCCCACGGTGAACCTTCCCGACTACGACGACCTCCCGTTCCTGCCGGGTCTCGATATCCACCACGCTTGGGGTGTATTCGGCGACAACGACGTGCTCGGCTCGATCAACCTGGTCACGCCCGAGCGTGTCGCTGCTGCAGCCTCGGAGATCTGCACCGGCGCACTGTTCCCCCTCGACCTGCCGATGGACCTGCCGGACCCGCCGATGTTCGGCCGCCAGCCGTTCCACCACCACATCTTCGCCATCAACCGTCACGAGATGGACGACCGCCTCGACGGCTTCCACCCGCAGGGAAGCACCCAGTGGGACGCGCTCGGTCACGTGCGGGCACGTGAGCACGGCTACTGGGGCGGCATCACCGGCGACCCGATGGATGTGCCGAATGTGCTGGGTATCGAGCACTGGGCCGCGCACGGCATTGCCGGGCGCGGTGTGCTCATCGACGTGGGTGACTACCTGCGCCGCAACCGGCCGGGGTACCACCCGCTCGAGGCACAGGGAATCACGGCCGACGATGTGCGCGCAACGATGGAGGAACAGGGTGTCGTGCCGCAGGTGGGCGACATCTGGTGCCTGCGCACCGGGTGGGTGGAGGCGTACCGCGCGCTCGACGCGCAGGAGCGCACCGACCTCGCAGCGAGCCCGACGGGTGCGGGCCTGCTCGGGGATCACGACGTTGCCCGGCTCCTCTGGAACGCACACCCGGCGGCTCTGCTGGCAGACAATCCGGCCGTGGAGATGGTGCCCGGTGACCCGAAGGTGGGCTCGCTGCACCGCCGGATGATCCCGACGCTCGGCATGGCGCTCGGCGAATTCTTCGACTTCGACCGGCTTGCGGCCGCAAGCCGTGCGGACGGGCGATGGACCTTCTTCTTCGTTGCCCAGCCACTCCACCTCCCGGAGGGCATCGGTTCGCCGGGCAACGCAGTAGGGATCCGATGAGCGCCGTCGACATCGACCTCACCCGCTACATCAAGCCGGGTGACACCATCATCATCGGTCAGGGTGCGGGTGAGCCCCAAGCGCTGGTGCAGGCCCTCATCGAGCAACGTCATGCGCTCGGTGGCGTCCGTGTGTACATCGGGGCGAGCTACACCGGCGCCTTTCGGCCTGAGCATGCGGATGCCATCGAATTCATCAGCATCGGCGTGGTGGGCCGTGCGGCGGCGCTCGCCGATGCCGGAGTGCTCACCATTATCCCGGCGCACTTCGGCTCGCTCCCGATGCTGATGCGTCGTGGTGTGCTGCGGCCCGACGTGGTGTTTGCGCAGATGACCCCTGCGAATGCTGAGGGCATTCACTCACTCGGCGCCGTGTGCGACTACCTCAGCAACGCCATCGAGATGTCGCCGTGCGTGCTGGCCGAGATCAACCCTCGCGTGCCGTTCACCACCGGCGACGTGCTGGTGCCCGCCTCCCGGATCGCCGGGTTCGTGCACAACGACTGCCCGCTCGTGCCGGTGGAGCGGCGCACACCGTCCGACGAGGAGGACGCAATCGGCCGGCTCGTGGCCTCTGTGGTTCCCGACGGCGCCACGATCCAGTTCGGTATCGGCACCCTGCCCGACGCAATCCTGTCGCACCTCGCCGGCAAGAAGGACCTCGGGGTGCACTCGGGCCTCATCAGTGATGCGGTGGTGGACCTCGTGGAGCGCGGCGTCATCACGAATGCCCGCAAGGAGATCGACCGGGGCGTGACCGTGACAGGTTCGCTGCTCGGCTCGGAGCGCCTCCACGAGTGGGTGACGGGCAACCCGTCGGTGGTGATGCGCAACGTGGAGTACACCCACAACGCCGGTGTGCTCGGCGCGCTCGGGACCCTGCACGCGATCAACTCGGCGATCGAGATCGACCTCACCGGCCAGATCAGCGCCGAGGTGGTCGGTGGGCGCCATCTCGGGCTGGTCGGCGGCCAGGGGAGCTTCGCCCGTGCCGCGTGCTTCGCCGAGCAGGGGCGGTCGATCCTCGCCCTGCCGTCAACGGCCAAGAGCGGCGTGACGCGCATCGTGCACCGGTTCGCCGATGGGATCGTGTCGAGCGGTCGGTCTGACGCGGACCTCATCGTTACCGAGCACGGCATCGCTGACCTGCGCGGTGCCTCGCTCACCGAGCGCCGGGAGCGATTGATCGCCATTGCCGCGCCGGAGCACCGCGAAGAACTCCGTTCCCTCTCCTCGCGCTGACGGCAACTACAGCGCGAACACGCTCCCCGATCCCGCGAAACCGGTCGCCTGCGCTTGTGGGGGAGTTGGGCAGGTGCGAGCATTCCGGGGTGATTGGTCATGGGGGAATGCTGTCGGCGTATCGGGTTCTCGATCTGACGGACGGGCGCGCCGAACTGACGGCGTTCGTGCTGGCGGGTCTCGGTGCAGACGTGGTGAAGGTGGAGCCGCCGGGTGGCTCGGCGTCACGCTCTTCGGCGCCGCTCGATCCGACGCTGCCGCCGGAGCTGTCGAGCCTGCGGTTCCACGCATTCAACCGCGGCAAGCGCAGTGTGGTGCTGGACCTCGAGACACCGGAGGGCCGAGACGGACTGCTTGGGCTTGCTGCCACCGCCGACTTCGTGGTGGAGAACGCCGGACCCGGCACGATGGCGGCCCGCGGCCTCGGCTTCGAGGCGCTGCGTGCCGTAAGGCCGGACATCGTGTACGTGGCCATCTCGCCGTTCGGCCAGGACGGCCCGTATGCGGATCATCTCGCCACGGACCTCACGCTCGCAGCGATGGGAGGTGCGATGGCCGTCAACGGTGACACGGACCGCCGTCCCTTGCGCATCACGGTGCCGCAGACCTGGTACCACGCGTCGGCCGAGAGCGCGCTCGGCGCAATGGTTGCCCACTTTCGCCGGCTGAACACGGGCGAGGCCCAGTTCGTCGACACCTCGGTGCAGGCGTCGGTGTTCTGGACCGGCCTGCAGGCGATGATCTCGCACGCCATCCAGGGCCGGAACATCGAGCGCAACGGAACGGTGCTGCAGCTCTCCACGCTCACCACTCCGCTCGTGTACCCCTGTGCAGACGGCGAGGTGTGCCTCATCGCTACCACCGACCTGCTTCAGGGCGCGATCCCGTGGATGCTGGACAAGGGTGCCGTCACCCAGGAGTGGGTGGACGCAGAGGACTGGAACTCGTGGGAGGCCCGCCTCCTCACCGGGCAGCCGGTCGCCTATCAGCACGTCGAGGTGCGTGACGCCATCACGCGCTTCACGATGCTGTGCACCAAGGCAGAACTCCTGCAGGGTGGGCTCGACCGCGAGATCACGTTCGCACCGGTGAACACCGTTGCCGACGTGCTGTCGTCCGGCCAGCTCACAGCTCGGGAGTACTGGGACGACCTCGCACTGCCGAACGGCCGTCACCTGAAGGTGGCTGGGGCCTTTGTGAAGGCGAGTGCCACGCCGGTGCGGTGGGTGCTCCCAGCCCCGCGGATCGGCGAGCACACCGCAGAGGTGCTCGGTGCATCAGCCCGCACGTCGCCGCGATCGGCCGGGCCTGCGCCGGCGGTCAATCCGGCCGGTCGCACCCGACTGCCCCTCGAGGGGGTCAAGGTGGCGGACTTCTCGTGGATCGGCGTGGGGCCGATCACCGCCAAGGCGCTCGCCGATCACGGCGCAACGGTGGTGCACATCGAGACCGACAACCCCGCAGACCGCCTGCGGCAGGTGGGACCGTTCAAGGACAACATCCCCGGCATCAACCGTTGCCACTTCTTCGGGGCGTTCAACACCTCGAAGCTCTCGGTGCAGCTGAACCTGAAGAACGAGGCCGGGCGGGCGATCGCGCACCGATTGCTGTCGTGGTGCGACATCGCGCTCGACTCGTTCACTGCGGGCACGATGGCGTCAATCGGGCTCGGCTACGACGTTGCCCGCACGCTGAACCCCGACATCATCATGGCGAGCACCTGTCTGCTCGGCCAGACCGGCCCGGCCCGCCGCCTCGCTGGGTACGGATACCACGCAGCCGCGCTCAGCGGCTTCTACGAGATCACCGGGTGGGACGACCGTCCGCCGGGCGGACCGTTCAACGCGTACACCGACACGATTGCGCCACGCTTTCTCGCCACCACGCTGCTGGCGGCACTCGACCACCGCCGCCGGACGGGGGAGGGCCAGTTCATCGACCAGGCGCAGATGGAGTCCGCGTTGCACTTCCTCACGCCCGAACTGCTGGACGTGCAGGTGTCGGGGCACTCGGCCCGCCGGAACGGCAACATCGACCCGGTGGCCGTGCCGCACGATGCGTACCCGTGTGCGGGCACCGACGAGTGGTGCGCGATCGCGGTGGAGAACGACGGGCAGTGGCGCGCGCTGCGCCGTGCGCTTGGCGATCCGGCGTGGGCGGCGGACCCTGCCCTCGATACGGCCGCCGGACGGCGCGTCGCGATCGAGCACATCGACAGGGAACTGGGCGCGTTCACGGTTCAGCACGAGTCCCGTGCGCTGATGCTGATGCTGCAGGCGGCGGGCGTGCCGGCCGGGATGGTGCAGCGCTCCAGCGACCACCTCGAGGATCCTCAGCTGCTGCACCGCCAGTTCTTCCGTCGCCTCGAGCACCCCGAGATGGGTGAGGTGCCGTATGAGGGCCACCAGTTCCGGATCTCTGGCTACGACAACGGCCCGCGCTTCCCTGCGCCGTGCCTCGGGGAGCACACCTTCGATGTGCTCGCCGACCATCTCGGTATGGACGTGGACGAGATCGCGGAGGCGATGGCGAACGGCGCGTGCGGCTGACCCTCCGGGTGGTGTGCCCGTCAGAAGGTGCGCGTGAGGGAACGCAGCGCGGTGAGCGTTGCGGGGAGGTCGATGGTGGTGAGCACGCGGTTGTCCACCACCTGACGGCCGTTCACCCACACGTCCACCACATCGCCGCGTGATGCTGCGTACACGATGGTGGAGGCGGCCTCGAACGACGGCGTGAGCGAGGGTGAGTCCGGGTCGAGGCGAACGATGTCGGCGCGCTTGCCGACCTCGATCGAGCCGACGATGTCGCCGATACCGAGTGCTTGCGCCGAGCCGATCGTCGCCATGCGCAGCACGGCCGGGGCGGGGAGCAGCGTTGCGTCCTTGCGTACACCCTTGTGCAGCAGTGCAGCCATGCGCATGCCGATGAACAGGTCGAGGTCGTTGGACGACGCGCACCCGTCGGTTCCGAGGCCCACGGTCGCCCCGGCAGCCAGCAGGTCGGGCACACGGCACACACCGGACGCGAGCTTCATATTGGAGAGCGGGCAGTGCGCCACGGCGGTACGCGTCTCGCCGAGCCGGGCAACCTCGTCATCGTTCAGCACGACGGCGTGGGCCAGCACCGTGGTGGGGCCGAGCAGTCCGTGGTCGTCGAGCAGTTCAACCGGTGTCCGGCCGTAGCGGGCGCGCACGTCGGACACCTCGGAGTCATTCTCCGAGGCATGGATGTGGAAGCGGGCTCCGGTGCGGCGGGCGAGTTCCCCCACCTGGCCGAGTTCGTCGGGGGTCATCGTGTACGTGCCGTGGGCGAACAGCCATCGGTGGGGCCCGGTGCGCTCGGCCTTCGCGATGCGTCCGGTGAACGGTGTGTGGTCTGGGCCGGGAAACCCAATGAAGATCGGCCCGGCCTGCAGACGGAAACCGGCGATCGCTGCCTCGTCGATGGTTGCGTCCGGCCACCAGAACATGTCGAGCGCGGAGGTGCAGCCTGCACGCAGGGACTCGGCGAACGCGAGTCGTGCGCCGAGTCGAACGGTTTCCTCCGACAGCACGCGTTCCTCCACCGGGAACAGTCGGTCGAGGAAGCCCTGTAGGTCCCGGTCGTCCGCGAAGCCGCGGAACATCGTCATGGCGAGGTGCGTGTGCGCATTGACGAGACCGGGCATCACGATGCCGCCGTGGGCGTCGACGACTTGATCGGCTGGCGCCGATGGCGCCACGTTTGCGGGCAACACTTCGGCAATAAGGTCGCCGTCGATAACCAGTGTGCCGCCGTCGATCACGGTGTCGTGTGCGTCGACAGTGACGATGGTGGCGTTGCGGATCTCGGTGATCACTGCGGTGCCTGTTGCGCCTGCTGGTTGTGCTCGGTGGCGAGCTCGTGGATGATCCGGGCCAACAGGTCCGCGACCCACGGGGCGTTCTCCCTCGCTACTGCGAGTACATGGTCGCCGTCGAGCGGTACGGCCGAGAGCCCGGCAGCGAGGTTTGTGGCGAGCGAGAGCCCGAGTATCCGCATGTGCAGGTGCGATGCGGCGATTGCCTCGAGGACAGTGGACATGCCGACGAGCGACCCACCGAGCAGGCCGGCCATGCGCACCTCTGCCGGGGTCTCGAACTGCGGGCCCCGGAAGCCCACGTACACGGCCTCAGGCAGCGATGGCTCCACCCGATGGACGAGGGCACGGAGTTCGGGGGTGTACGCGGCGCTCATGTCCGCGAAGCGGCCCGGCAGCGGAGGGGCAGGGTTGGGGCCGGTGAGTGGCGACACCCCGGTGAGGTTGATGTGATCACTGATGACGATCGGCCGACCGAGCGGCCAGTCCGGGTTGAGGAGCCCCGCTGCGTTGGTGAGGATCACGGGGCCACACCCGGCGGCCCAGGCCATCCGTACGCCATGTGCGACGGCCTGGGGGTCGTGGCCCTCGTACAGGTGGACCCGCCCGAGTGCGAGCAACACGC
>CAFAAJ010000044.1_pt1 | contig 14765 bp, 11 predicted proteins | sample 7267551 | NCBI WGS metagenome assembly CAFAAJ01 (sample SAMEA6813983, study PRJEB35770) | uncultured Acidimicrobiales bacterium | biome: Freshwater; feature: Freshwater reservoir; material: water | place: Czech Republic | collected 2017-08-18 | depth 30m m
AGGACCCGACGGTGGCGAAGGCCGTGTTTGCCGAGAACGTCGAGATCTTGGTTCGCCTGTGGTCCGAGGAGAACGTCACCTGGGAAGGCAGCCACCACGCGCCGCTCGACAACCTCACCACCCAGCCACGCCCCTTGCAGTGGCCACGCCCGCCAGTGTGGATCGGCGCAGGGACGTCAATGGAGAGCATCGACCTCGCGGCCCGACTCGGCCTGTGGCTGATGCTGCCCACCGTGTTCGGTACCCCCGAGGCGTTCCGCCCGATCGTGGAGCGGTACGAGCAGCAGTGGGAGGCGCACGGCCGAGACCCGGAGCAGCGTCGCATCGGGATGTGCAGCCACGCCTGGGTTGGGAAGGACTACGCCACAGGCAAGGCCGAGTGGGAGCCGCGCTACCGGGAGTACATCAACTGGGTGAACCGGCTCATCGCGGAATCCTCCGGCCGCACGAATGTCAGCCTGGGCGAGTTCGACTTCGACGAGCGCTGCCGAACGCTTGCGCTGTGCGGCAGCCCAGCGCAACTGGTGGACCGCATGAGCGAGCTACAGGAACTGCTGCACCTCGACACCTACCTGCTGATGTTCGACATGGGTGGCATGCCGCTTGACCGGATTGCCGGTGCTATCGAGACCGTTGGCGCCGAGGTGATCCCTCAGCTGTGGTGAACTCCTCAGGCCTTGGGCTTGCGGATGACCCCGTCGGCGATGGCCGCCTTGGACACCGCCGGGGCCACACGGTCAACCACCGAGCGGTCGAACACCGAGGGCACCACGAAGTGCGGTGACAACTGGGCGTCCGTCACCGACTCGGCAATGGCGATTGCTGCGGCAAGCTTCATGTTCTCGGTAATATCGGTGGCGTTCACGTCGAGTGCACCACGGAAGATGCCGGGGAAGCAGAGCACGTTGTTGATCTGGTTCGGGTAGTCGCTGCGCCCCGTTGCCATGACCGCCGCAAGGCCGTCGACCTCTTCCGGACGGATCTCGGGGTTCGGATTGGCCATCGCGAAGATGATCGGCTTCGACGCCATCGTGCGGACATCGGCTGCGGTGATGAGGTCCGGTCCGCTCACGCCGAGGAACACGTCTGCACCACGCATGACGTCGGCGATGGAGCCCATCTTGCGCGACGGATTGGTGTGCTCGGCGAACCACTCCTTTGCGAAGTTCAGGTCGCTGCGCCCGGTGTAGATGGCGCCCACCCGGTCGCAGCCGACGATCTCGCCGACACCGGCGTTGATGAGGATCTTGCCGATTGCCACGCCGGCGGCACCGATGCCGGCGATGACAACGGACAGGTCTTCCATCTTCTTGCCGGTGATCTTCAGCGAGTTCCAGAGCGCTGCGAGCGCAACCACGGCGGTGCCGTGCTGGTCGTCGTGGAACACCGGGATGTCGAGGCTCGCCTTCAGGCGCTCCTCGATCTCGAAGCACTCGGGGGCCTTGATGTCCTCGAGGTTGATGCCGCCGAAGGTGGGGGCGATGCGCTGCACGAAGTCCACCACTTCGTCGGCAGTGCGGGCGTTGATGCAGATCGGGAAGCCATCGACGCCGCCGAACTCCTTGAAGAGCATTGCCTTGCCCTCCATGACCGGCATGGCGGCTTCGGGGCCGATGTCGCCCAGGCCGAGCACGGCGGTGCCGTTGCTGACGATGGCGACGGTGTTCCTGCGGATCGTGTACTCGTGCGACAGGTCGGGGTTGTCGTGGATCGACAAGCAGATGCGGGCCACGCCGGGCGTATAGGCCATCGAGAGGTCGTCACGGTCGTTGACGGGCGCAGCGGTGCCCGTGGAGATCTTGCCGCCCTCGTGCATGCGGTAGGTGCGGTCCCACCAGTCGACGAGGTTGATGCCCTTGAGCGCCTTGACCGCCTCCACCACGCGGAGCTGGTGGGCCTCGTCGCGGCAGTGAACCACGAGGCAGCGGCGCAGTTCCGGGCCTCGGACATCGAAGCCGTCGAGGGCACCGATGTTGCCGCCAGCATCGCCGATTGCGTTGCAGAGCCGGCCGAGGGTCCCCGGAACGTTGTCGAGGCGGCAGTCGAGCGTGATGGAGAATGCGGCGGTGGGCGTCGTGGCCATAGTGCCTAAAGGCTACGCGCGCCGGGTGCTCGCGCCTCGGTCGTGCCGGGTAATGCCGCAGTGCCGTTAGCCTGCGGTTTCGTAGAACTCTGGGCACTCCCCGAACCGAAGGAAGACAACGTGGCAACCCGATCGAACCTCACGCCCCTCCAGGAAGCCGAGGCCCGTCGCCTTGCCGCCCAGGAATCCAAGGCCAACAAGGTCCAGCGGGAGCACTCCGAGGAGGAGAAGGCCCTGCGCAAGGACCGCGTCGTCAAGGCTAAGGACGCCCTCGCCCGCTCGGTTGGCCTGAAGGGCGATCACGTTGCTGCCGGCCGTCAGGCGCTCAAGACCTACCTGCAGCGGCTCAACGAGCCCAAGCAGCCCGACGAGGCCGCCTTCGAGGCACTGATCGAGGCCCCGTTCAAGGCACCGCCGAAGAAGAAGACGAACGACCGTCGCTTCTGAGTGCTGAGCCGCTGACCCGATCGGTCAGCGCACGAGTCGACTAACCACCAAGGGTTTGCGCGGCCCGCAGCAGGGCGTAGCGCGGCTTTACTAGCCCGTTGATGATGCGTAGACGCTCGGGGAACGGGGCGAACGCGCTCTTCGCAGCGTTCACCGTGACCCACTCGAAGTCGTCAATGCCCCACCCGAACGACTCGGCCAGTTGGTGGAACTCGTTCGACATGCTCGTGTCGCTCATCAGGCGGTTATCGGTGTTCACGGTGACACGGAACCGCAGTCGGCGCAGCATGCCGATGGGGTGCTCGGCGATCGATGGGCACACGCCGGTGTTTACGTTGCTCGTCGGGCACAGTTCGAGCGGGATGCGGCGGTCACGGACGAACTGGGCGAGGTGTCCGAGTGCCTCGTTGTCGGGTTCGCCGGCGATGTCGTCCACGATGCGCACACCGTGCCCGAGGCGCTCGGCGCCGCACAGCTGTACTGCCTCCCAGATGCTCGGTAGCCCGAACGCCTCGCCTGCATGAATGGTTGCGTGGAAGTTCTCGCGCTGGACGTGATTGAACGCCTCGAGGTGACGGGTGGGCGGGTGTCCGGCCTCGGCACCGGCGATGTCGAACCCGACCACCCCGTTGTCGCGCCACGCGGTGGCGAGCTGCGCGATCTCGAGGCTGCGGGCCGCCGTGCGCATGGCGCAGAGCAGCACATACACGGTGAGGTCGGTGCCTGCGGCGCCCCGCTGGAGGCCGTCCATCACGGCTTGCACCACCTCGTTGAGCGTCAGTCCGGCCTCGGTGTGCAGCTCTGGCGCGCACCGCACCTCGGCGTACACGACACCGTCCGCTGCGAGGTCCTGGGCGCACTCGAAGGCCACGCGCTCGATGGCGTCACGGTGCTGCATCACCCCGACGGTGTGCGCGAAGGTCTCGAGATACAGGACGAGGTCGTTGCGCTTGGCGCCACGGTGGAACCAGTGCGCGAGTGCCTCCACATCGGTGGTGGGCAGGTTGCGGTAGCCGTACTCGGCCGCCAGTTCGACCACGGTCGAGGGGCGCAGGCCGCCGTCCAGATGGTCGTGCAGCAGCACCTTGGGGTACTTCGTGAACTTGCCGGTTGCAGCGCTCATGTCCCTCGCCTCCGGGAGCATCTTGGAGCGGATGACGGGAGCCGTCGCTTCGCTCCTCCCGATTCCCGACGTACCACCAGTTCGAACACAAACGGCCCCCCGCAAGCGGGAGGCCGCCTCCATTCGAGCGGATGACGGGAATCGAACCCGCATTCTCAGCTTGGGAAGCTGATGTTCTGCCTTTGAACTACATCCGCGGCAGGACACAGATTACCAACGCAGGCCCGGGGTCCGTCCAAGAGGCCGCCCCGACCCCCCGGTCCCCACTACGTTTGGACCTTGTGATCCTGTCCGACCGCAGTATTCGCGAGGCGCTCGCCGCCGGCCGCATCATCCTCGACCCCCTCGACGAGCAGTGCATTCAGCCCTCCTCGGTGGACATGAAGGTGTCCAACCTGTTCCGGGTGTTCCGCAACCACACGGCATCGGTGATCGACGTCAAGCAGAACCTCGAGGACCTCACCGAACTCATCACGATCCCGATGGACGGGGTATTCGTCCTCCATCCCGGCGAGTTCGTGCTCGGCTCCACCCTGGAGCGCCTGGCCCTGCCCGACGACCTTGTCGGCCGGGTGGAGGGCAAGAGTTCGCTCGGGCGTCTCGGTCTGCTCATCCATTCCACGGCGGGCTTCGTGGATGCCGGCTGGGACGGGCACATCACCCTCGAACTCTCGAACGTGGCGAGCCTGCCCATCACGATCTACCCGGGGATGAAGATCGGTCAGGTGTCGTTCATGCAGATGACCACGCCGGCCGACCGGCCGTACGGCAAGGGAGCGTCGGGCTCGAAGTATCAGGGCCAGCGCGGGCCCACGCCGAGCCGCTACTTCGAGAACTTCAACAAGTAGTCGAGCGTGTCCCACGTGCGCGCTTCGTTATCCACCCCGTCCAGCGCCGCACCAGGGTGGTTCCGCTGAGGAGCATGAGCGTCAGTGCGGTCGCGGCAGCAAGGCTCAGGTTTCGCCCTGCCACCCAACCCTTCGGGGTGAAACTGAGGCTGACCTCGTGCTGGCCGGCCGGAACCGGCACGCCGAGCACGAGCCCATTGGTTCGGGCCACCGGCACGGCTCGTCCGTCAACCTTGGCAGTCCATCCCTCCATCCATGCGTACGAAGTGACAAAGAGAGAGGCCCGCTCCGCCGTCACGGCCCACCGTCCTTGTCCTCCCTCATCCATCGAGCCCCCGTCGACGGTGCCCGAGAGGCCCGATGTATTGAGGCCACCGAACAGGCCAACTTCATCGTTGCGAACGGTAGAGGTGTCGACATAGGCAAGGCCGGTCAGTGGGGTCGTCCGGTCGAGCAGTCGCTCGCGTGCGTTTGCGAGTGAGCCCAGGCGTACTGAGCCGACGAGGTAGGTCTCGGGGAGGCGCGGCGTGTAGGACCACTGCCGAAATCCGGCGGTCGGCCTGCCGAACTGGGTCCAGCGCGACGACGAGGGCACCGCTCGCCTTCCATAGAACGTCGTAACGCGGAGCACGTCGGGGAGCCACGTGCCGGACCAGATCTCTTGCGTCAGCGGGAAGCCTCCCTCGTTAAGCGACCCGAAGACCCGAGCGAAGTCCTTCTGGAGTAGAGGGTCGTAGCCCGTTGCTGCCGGCGCCCTGTTGGGGAGCATCAACTCCCAGATGGTTGAACTGTCATTGACCCATCGGTCTACTCCCCCTGCTGCGTCGAACGGCGTGCCGATCAAGGGAACCGACGACCCGTAGACCCACTCAACCTCGGACCGTGACAGAGCGTCGTTTCGCCACGGTGCCGAAACGGTAAACATCGTCACGTCGAGCGTGCAGAGACCCACGAGCAAGGCACCTGTCAATGTGCCGCCCTTGCGGCGAAATCCGAGTACAAGAGGGATCACGAGAAGGAAGGCGAGCGGAATCACCCGGGCCGCCACACCTTCTCCCCCACTGAGGAACTGACGGCGCACACCGGGCACTAGGGAGGTGGGTATCAGCACGGCCGCAAAGACCGCTGACCCCACGAGCGTCGGGACGAACCACCGACGCGGTGTGCGCGCTACCTCACGCAGGCCAAGGCCCGCGAGCATCGCAACGGCGATGTTGACCAGAACGATGTGGCGGGACCAAGCGCGAAAATTACTCGCAAACGGAACGACTCGATACAGCAGGTGTCCGATGGGTGATTGACCGGCGACGGCCATGAGCAAGCCGATCGCTGCTGCAACCAACAGCGCGATCACACGCCGGTCGCGCCAGTGCCGGATTGCGGCGATCACAGCGAACATGGCAAGCGCGATACCCAGATAGTTGGCGACCTCGTGCTGGATCTCGGAATCGGTCCAGTCGGCTGACCAAGCGGGTCCAGCATCTGCTCCACCGAGGATGTTCGGTGCAACGAGTGTCAGCAGGTGCCTGGGGGCAGCAGAGTGATCCAACACGTATGCCCTTGTGGCGTCCGAGCGCACACTGCTTTGCGCAAACTGTGTCTGTGGGATGAGTTGCACAGCGCTCAGGCCCAGCCCGAGCAACACGGCACCGGCCACGCGAGACGCGGCTCGAGTGTCCGGCTTCCGTCTCGCCAGGCGCACCAGTGTCGTGACACCCACGGCGACGAGCGTCAACCACAGCATCTGGGGGTGACCGGTCACGGATAGGCATGCGATCAACAGGGCAAGGGCAACCATGCGCTGTTTGCCTCGCCGTTCCAGCACCAAGTCGAGCGTCAGCATGACCCATGGAACCCATGCCAAGGCGGCGGTGAAAGGCATGTGAATAAGGTGATAAATGACGAACCCGTTCAGGGTTCCTGCGATACCGGTCGTTGTCGCCGCAAGCACGCTGTGCCAACGGTGCCAGGACCACGCGAAGAATCCGCCCGCGAGCAACCAAAGGTGGAGCAGCATCCAGAAGCGATACGCCACCGCCGGCGAAAAGGTGTCGAAGAGGAAATTCGGTGGGTAGAAAACTGCCGACTGGCCGGCCCCGAGCACGTTGTAGCCACCAAGGATCCTGCCGGACCAGAACGGGGAGTTTCCGTTCCTGATGCTGTCCCATACGGCTGAGTACCGCGGCAGGTGAGCAGCGTTGATGTCGCCAAACATCGCCGTCTTCGCACCGATGACGACCTCGAGGAACGGCAGCGTGACGAACAACAACGTGGCCGAGAGCCCGAGGACGATCCGATGGCGACGGATCCACTCCTCGTGCTGCCGGGTCATGACGAGCATCTAATCACCCAGCACCCCAACACCCCTTGGTATCACCGAGCAGCGTAAGCGTGGCAAAAAACGAAAGATCTCGGTCCACCTTCTGTGAACAGGTCACAAGAAGCAGACCGAGATCTCGCGTACGTCGTCAGCTGAAGCTGGCGTTGAGCGGTGCCTCGGGGTTCGCAAGGCGATTCTCGCCGGCCTCAATTGCGTCGAGCACGTGGATGGCGAGGTCCGCCACCTTGATGGTGTCTGCGTCGATACCCATCGTGGGGGCCATCGCCTTCACGCCGTCGTCGAGCATGATGTAGCAGAACGGGCACGCCGTGGCGATGCGGGTTGCGCCGGTGGACAGCGCCTCCTGCGACCGTTCGTCGTTCACCTTCTTGCCGATGGACTCCTCCATCCACATGCGAGCACCACCGGCACCACAGCACATGCCCATGTTGCCGTTGCGCGGCATCTCGACGACCTGCACACCCTTGAGGGAACCGACCACCTTGCGGGGTGCCATGTAGACGTCGTTGTGGCGGCCGAGGTAGCACGAGTCGTGGTAGACCACGCGCTCCTCGAGGGTCGCGCCGCTGACGTCCAACTTGCCGGAGTCGATCAACTGCTCGAGCAGTTCGCTGTGGTGGATGACTTCGTACATGCCGCCGAGCTGCGGGTACTCGTTCTTCAGTGTGTTGAAACAGTGTGGGCATTGCGTGATGATCTTCTTTACGCCCATGCCGTTCATCATCTCGATGTTGGGCATGGCAAGCATCTGGAACAGGTACTCATTGCCCGAGCGGCGGGCTGAGTCGCCGGTGCACATCTCCGACGGGCCGAGGATGGCCACGTCGATGCCGGCCCGCTTCAGCAGCTTGGCCATCGCCTGGGTGACCTTCTTGTTCTTGTCGTCGAACGAGCCGGCGCAGCCCACCCAGTAGAGGTACTCCTCGGTAAACGCCTCGCCCGGGTCCACAACCTTCACGTCGAGGCCCTTGGCCCAGTCGGCCCGCTCCCCCTGGTTCATGCCCCACGGGTTGCCCTGGTTCTCCATGGCGCGGTACGCGTTGCCCAACTCGGCCGGGAAGTTGCTCTCCATCAGCGTGAGATAGCGGCGCATGTCGAGGATCTTGTCGAGGATCTCGATATTGACCGGGCAGATCTCGTCGCACGCACGGCAGGTGGTGCAGCTCCACACCTCGTCGGCGGTGACGCGCTCAAACAGCGAGTTCGCAGAGATGGAGATCTCCCTGTCCACGCCGATGGGGGGCGTGATGTGTGCGTGGGTTGCCGTGGCCGCCATGACCTCGCCGGCCTTCAGCACGATCTCGCGCGGGTCGAGCGGCTTGCCCGTTGCGTGGGCGGGGCACACGCTGGTGCAGCGGCCGCACATGGTGCAGGAGTCGGTGTCGAGCAGCTGCTTCCAGGTGAAGTCCTCGACGACGGACGCACCGAAGGTCTCGAGCGAGGTCTCGGCCAGGTTCGGCATCGGCTTCATGGCGCCCTTGGGGCGCTCACGGTTCCGCAGGTACATGTTCAACGGGGAGGTGAACATGTGGCGCAGCATCGTCATCGGGAGGATGACGAGGAAGATCAGGAACGACACGACGTGGGCAACCCAGAGGATCTGGTGCCAGCGCTCGAGGGTCTGCAGGCCGAGACCGTTCCACCACGTTGCGAGCGGGTAGCCGATGAACGACCACTTCTCGTGCGACTGCGTGCCCTCGGTTGCGATGCGCACACCTTCGGCCAGGAAGCCGGTTGCCCCGATGAGGAAAAACGTGCCGAGGATGATCGCGTGCTCGGGCTTGGTCTTGATGCGGATGCGGTACGGGCGCTGCACGTACCGGCGCAGCACCGCCCAGACGATCCCGACGAGGAATACCGTGCCGGCAAGGTCGCCGATGAACGAGTACGCCATGTAGGTCTTGCCGTGCAGGAACTTCGCGCGCTCGGGCAACTGGTGGTCGATCTCGAGTGTGGTGGTGACGCCGAGGAGCACGAGGAACCCGAAGTAGATCATCGAGTGCATGACGCCGGCGGCCGAGTCGCGCAGCAGCGTTCGCATGTAGACACCCGCGCGGAAGTCGGCGAGGCGGTGCGCAATGTTCTTGGTGGTCGTGCGACGGCGGTCCGGTCCGCCCCGCTCCCAGTTGCGCACGCGCTGGGCGAGCGCCCACGCGCTCCACACGATGAAGATCGGCACCACGGTGTAGAACGCGATCTGCAGCGGCCCGGGGATCCCCCCGAACGGCTCCCGCATGATGTCGTTCTCGTCGTGCCACTTGGTGAACTGCGGGACGATGCCCGACACAACGGTGAACAGCGCCATGAAGACGCCAAGGCCGATGACCAGTTGGTAGGGGCGGATGCGCTTGGGTCCGCTCGGGGCCGAACCGGCTCCGTGCGAATCGTGCGAGGCGTGCGTACTCATGACAAGGCGACGCTAGCGCGGCGGCATGCCGGTACCGAAGGAGCGGTTCGGGGTGATCCCCGCCCGGGTCAGCCGAAGGACTGGCGGTCGAACTCGCGGATCTTGCCCGCGAGGTACTCGAGCATGCGCCTGCTGAGGGCAGGTACCTGCTCGAGCACGGCGAGGAACTCCCGTTGCGGGATGACGAGCAGCTGGCTGTCGGTGTCGCAGGTGACGGTGGCTGTCCGGGGGCCGTGATCGAATAGGGACAACTCGCCGACGATGGCGCCTGCCCCGAGGGAGGCGACCTTCTTGCCGTTTCGCCGCACCGTGGCGGTTCCGTCAAGGATGACGAACGCCTCACGCCCTGCCTGCCCCTGGTCGATGATGACCCGACCTGCGGTTGCGGCGATCTCGTCCCCCGCCTTCAGAACCTTCTCGAGGTCCTTGGTGCTGCAGACCGAGAACAGCGGCACCTTTCGGAGCTGTTCCAGAGACTCTTTCTTGGTTGCCATAGCCGGATCATATGACTTGTGCGCAATGCGTGCTGACGGACCCCTACGATCGGCCGGACAGGAGTCTGGGAGGGATGTCGGATGGCCGTGATGGTGGTGGGTGGAGCCGGGTACATCGGGTCCGTCACCGTGCGCGCCCTTCTGCGTGCAGGTCGGTCGGTTGTCGTTTACGACGACCTGTCGACCGGATTCCGGGCAGCGGTGCCCGACGGGGTTGCCTTCGAGCAGGGGTCCACGCACGACGCTGCCCGGATAGAGCGCCTGGTCGCCGACTACGGCATCGACGTTGCCGTCCACTTCGCCGCCAAGAAGGCCGCCGGAGACTCCATGTTCCAGCCCGGCCATTACTTCGCGGAGAACGTGGCGGGCACAAACACCCTGCTCGACGCACTCCGGCTCGCAGGGGTCTCTCGTGTGGTCTTTTCGTCATCGGCTGCCGTCTACGGGAATGTCACCTCCCTCCCCATTGGCGAGGACGCCCCGAAGCAGCCCGAGAACCCCTACGGCGAGTCCAAGCTCATGGTCGAGCAGATGCTGCGCTGGTACGACACCTGTCACGGCCTGCGCAGCGTCAGTCTGCGGTACTTCAACGCCGCCGGGGCCACCGACGACGGCGAGGTCGGCGAGGACTTCGCCCGGAGCACCAACCTGGTTCCCGTGCTCATGAAGGCTGTGCTCGGGAAGCGCCCGCCGCTCGAGATCCTCGGCACGGATTACCCCACCCGGGACGGCAGCGCCGTGCGGGACTACATCCACGTGGAGGACCTGGCGACCGGCCACGTGAGGGCGGTGGAGTACCTCGAGCGTGGTGGTGCCACCACGGCTATCAACCTCGGCACGTCGCAGGGGTCGTCCGTGTGGGAGATCGTTCGTGCGGCCGAGGCGGTTATCGGCGGACCGGTGCCCTACGTCGAGTCACCCCGCCGGGCCGGCGATGCAGTCGAGTTGTACGCCGACATCAGTCGTGCGCGAGAACTGCTCGGCTGGGAGCCGGTGCGGGGCATCGCCGAGATCATGGACTCCGAGTGGAAGTGGCGTCAGCGTCGCCCCGGCGGATTCTCCGTCTGATTGCGGGGGCGACCGTCGTGGCTCGCCGCTCGACGCTTTCGATTACGAGGGGCTGACCGGGGACGACCACCGTGGAAGCACACATCAGTCTCGCCGTGCACAGATCTGTCCCCGCGGGGTGTTCGGCGGCTACGCCTTGTCCACAACGAGGAACTGGCCCATGAGCCCCTCGTCCTCGTGGTTCGACATGTGGCAGTGGTACATGTACGGGTGCTCGCTGCTTGCGTAGTCGTCGAACTTTGCGACGAAGGTGACCTTCTCGCCGAGCTGGATGTAGAAGGTGTCCTTCCACCCCTTCTCGTAGTCGGGCACCGGCCCAGAGCTTCGCTCCACGATGGAGAACTGCACGTCGTGGATGTGGAACGAATGACCGAAGATCTGGCCGTTCTGGATGCTCCACGCCTCCACGGTGTCGAGCACCACGGTTTGCGCAATATGGTCCATCGAGTAGCCGAGGCCATCGAAGGTGAACGGCGATCCAGGACCAGTGTCGGTGATGGCAATGCTGCGCTGCTTCGTCGCCTCCGCAGCAGTCCACAGCGAGTTCTTCACGAGCGAGTTCGGAAGCACCTTCACCCCGTCTGCCGTTGCGTTGCCGACGACAAGGCGCAGCACATCGAAGGTCTTGTTGTTCAACTGGCTGCCGAATGCGCCGGACTCGTTCGGCTCGCCACCCGGGTAACCGAGGCTGTAGCCACCGTTGAACGACTGCATGGTGACGATAGAACCGACTGCATCGGCGCCGAGGTCGATGACGATCTCGTAGCGCTCGCCCGGGGCCATAACGAGGCGGGTGACCGATACGGGTGCATCGAGGAGGCCGCCGTCGGTGCCGATCACCCAGTACGAACGGTTGTCGGCAAAACCAAGGGTGTACGCGCGCTCGATCTCTGCATTGAGGATCCGGAGGCGAACCAGCTGCGCCGGCACCTCAACCTCGGCGTCGAGCGTTCCGTTCGCAAGCAGGTGATCGCCGTAGATCGTGTCTGCGATGATCTGGCTGCCTGCGTCGAATGACCTGCTTGTCAGCACGAGCGGAATGTCGTCGACACCGTAGGTTCGGGGAAGCGTGAGTGCCTCCTCCTCGTCATCGCGCACGAGGAGGAATCCACCGGCACCCATGCTGAGTTGCGGCCACGTGAGCTCGTGCGCATGTGGGTGATACCAATACATCGCAGCGTTGTTCTTCACCGTCCACGTCGGCGACCAGGTTGCGCCCGCAGCGATGACCTGGTGTGGACCGCCGTCCATCTCTGCAGGGAGGTGCACCCCGTGCCAGTGGGTCGTCGTCTCCTCGGTGAGGCTGTTCTTCACGTTCACGGAGACGGTGTCGCCCTTGCGCATCACCAGCGTCGGTCCCCACATCGGCGCACCGTTGTACGAGATGGTGGCGGCGCTCTTGCCGTCGAGCAGTGTGGCTGTCGAGGTAGCAAGCTCGAGATCGAACGTGGTGCCCTCGAGCAGCGGCGGGATCCACAGCGGGTTGTATCCCGTTGATGCGATGGTGGAGTCCACCGCGGGGGGTGCGGTGGACTCTGCGCCCGTTGCCACGGAGGTCGTCGTGCCGGCGCTCTTGGCGGTGGACGAACCACATGCGGCAAGTACGGCACTGCCGCCGGCGAGCAGCAGCAGGCGTCGGCTCATGAGTGTCGTGTTGTTCATGCCGTCATGCTGTTCGACATTCATGGGGGCTCCCTGTGGGTTCTTGGTGAATTGGTGATGAGTTCGACTCACGACGCGCGCATTCCGCGGAAGCAGCCGATGAAGTAGGGGAACTCGTGCGTTGCCGAATAGTGATAGGTCTCGACAACCGTTCCGTCGAGCAGCACTGCAGAGGTGCGGCCGTGGCATTCATCAAGGTCGGCGTTCGTGGGTAGCTCGCCCGCTGCATCGCGCTCCACCACGATGGGGAAGCCGTCGAGCGCGAACCCAACCACTGTCGATGGTCCCGTCGACGCCTGGACGATGCACCGGGGAACGTCGTGGTAGTGGTACACGCCGACCTGCTGGGGGTGACCATCACACTCGTCCTGCGTCTCGAATGCCACTGCATCGCGGTTCAGCTGGTCGAGAGGGGCGAAGAGCACGACACCATTGCGGGCGATCGCAATCTCACCGCCCGGAAGGCAGCTCGGTGTGTCGGCAATCTGCGGTGCCGCGGGAAGCTCGTATGCGACGTCGTGTTCGGTGATCGTGTTTGCGTTGCGGTCGTAGGCAAAGGCGGGGTCGGTCGCAGCAATCGGGAAGGTCCCGGTGATGTGCCCCACCGGAAGCCCGCTGCTTGCGATGGACCGGGTGTCGCCATTCACCGTCTCGGAGTACTTCGCCATCGGCCACTCCACGCTGCCTTGCACCGAGAGCTTGGCGGTGGCGTCCCACGTCTCAGCAGCCTCATCGATCCACGGGCCGGCACGGAACGCACCGCCCCCGTTCGGGACACCCGCCGAACAGGCGAACAGCCCTCCGATGGACGGTGCCGTGGTGGAGACGTGTGAGTCGCCGAGCGGGAGACGCGTGAGGTCGACCGGCGGCGCCGACCACGAGTTGACGATTGCCGACTGTTGGGAGGTTGTGGACGGGACGACCGTGGTCGTCACCCCGGCAGCGGGGTCCGTCGCAACGGTGCTGGAGCCGGCCGGTGCCGAACCGCCACAAGACGAGAGCAGCAACAATCCAGCCACGGAGGCAGCAACTCGTAACCGGCACATCGGTGTCTCCTTGGGCGGGCTCGAACCTTGGCACTTGCCAAACTATCGAGACACCTTGGCATCTGCCAAACTATTGCCGTGAGCTCCCGTGGCCGCCCGCCCTTGCGGAGCAACGAGACGATCCTCGACGCAGCACTCGCCTCGTTCGCGTCGATCGGCTACGCCGCCACCTCGGTACGCGCCCTCAACGCCCAGCTCGGGCTGAGTCACGAGACGATTACCCAACGCTTCGGGTCGAAGGCCGAACTGCTTCGGGCGGCCGTGGGTCACGGTGTCCGGCAGTTCGTCGCCGAACTCGACGCTGAGGTGGCGGCCGCGATGCCGACTACCGACCTCGAGATGCTTCGGGCGATCGTGCACGGGTTCATCACCGCCGCATCGCACCACCCGAACCTCGGTCAGCTGTTGCACCGCAGCGAACTGAGCGATGCAGACCGTACGCACCTGGCGACGGAGGCCGGCCTCAGCGGCCGCATCGTGGAGCTCTCCGCACTGCTCGGCCGGTTGCACGATGCAGCCGTCATCAGGAAGACCACGGTGCGCGAACTCTGGTTCCTGATGGAGTCTGCAGTCGCGCCGATTCATCACGGTGGGCTCGCTGCGATGTTCGACCCGGTTGACGGCCCGTTCGACCCTGTTGGGCACCTCGAGCGGTCCGTCAGCACGATCATGAGCGCGCTTGCGCCTGGTCGGTCTGGGTCGGCCTGACCCGCTGGGCGTCAGTGACCGCCGGCCTGAGCGGCAACAGCGGCAGCCGCTGCAGCCACAGCATCGGCATCACCGAGGTACTTCGCCGACGTGACGTTCAGCGCATCGTCGAACGTGTAGAGGCGCGGCGCACCGGTGGGGATGTTCAACTCGGCAATGTCCTGCTCGGAGATTCCCTCGAGATGCATGACGAGCGATCTCAGGGAATTGCCGTGGGCGACGATGAGTACGTCCCATCCGGCCTGGAGCTGTGGCACCACCACGTCGTACCAGTAGGGCAGCACGCGAGCAACAACGTCCTTGAGGCATTCCGAGCCAGGCAACACAGCAACAGGAAGGCGGCGATAGCGGGGGTCGTTCGCCGGGTGCTCGGGGCTCGACGTGTCGACGGGGGGCGGTGGAGTGTCGTAACTGCGGCGCCACAGTTTGGTTAGTTCCTCGCCATGGCGATCCGAAGTCTCTTTCTTGTCGAGTCCCTGCAGCGCGCCGTAGTGACGCTCGTTGAGCCTCCAGGAACGCTGCACGGGTAGACAAACCT
>CAFAAJ010000047.1_pt1 | contig 14206 bp, 11 predicted proteins | sample 7267551 | NCBI WGS metagenome assembly CAFAAJ01 (sample SAMEA6813983, study PRJEB35770) | uncultured Acidimicrobiales bacterium | biome: Freshwater; feature: Freshwater reservoir; material: water | place: Czech Republic | collected 2017-08-18 | depth 30m m
AACGACCGCTATCTCCTCGCAACGGTTCTCGTGCTCTGTGTGTGCGCAGCGGTTGGGGCCGACGCTTTGATCGATGTTGCAGCGGCTCTGGTCCCGTCTCGGCGGGTCGCAGCAGTAACCGCTGTGCTCGCGATCTTCTTCGCCCTGCTCCCGCTCAACGAGGTGCGAGCGAATCGTCGGTCGATCGATGCGCACGCCGTCAGGCGGAATGAAACAAATGGAATGGCGCTACTCGGCTCGCTCCCGAAGAACTGCGTGCTCTGGGCCTACTGGGACCTGCGAACCGAGTTGTTCTATCTCCGCTATGTCGAACATGTTCGACCGGATGTCACGATCCTCGACCATCGCAGCACAGCACTCCTCGGCAGTTCGTTCGCAGTTTCGGCAACTTCGCTCTACGACGGCATCACCTCTTCTGCCCTGTATCGAGGGAGGCCGGTCTGTTTCGTACCGTTCCCGGGGGAACGTGCGTCATCAGACACTGTTGTGGCGACGGCACTCACTCGCACGGACCGCCCCTGGGGACTCAGCTACCGGACGCCCGGCGAGGTATACCTTCTCGAGCGTCGCCCGAGTAGCTGACCTCAACTCCTAGGATCGGGGACGATGTCGCAGCGGCTGGAACTCGTGTGGGAGGCCGACGGCCCGCCACGACGAACGTGACTGCGGAGGCGAGGTGTCTGCGATATCGGGATGGTACTCATCGGCGGATGGCACAGCAGCAACCTTTGTTGAGCGATTAATCGTCAAAGCCAACCCTTGCGCTCGTCTATTATGAATTAATGAACACCGAGCAGTTGCCGCGGCAGCAACTCGAGCGAGGTTCATGGGAATACGTTGCTTGCTGCATCCCGCTCGTCGTCCTTGCTGCGGTCGCTTGGTCCCACCGGTGGCTTGCCGACGACGCATTCGTCAACCTGCGCATCGTTCGTCAACTCGAGCACGGGAACGGTCTGGTCTTCAATCTCGGCGACCGGGTCGAAGCAGGCACGAGTCCGCTCTGGATCTTCATCCTCGCCGTGACCGACGGGGTAACGCCGTTTCGCCTCGAGTGGATTGCCGTGGTGCTCGGACTGGGGACAACCCTCCTCGGCCTGTGGCTCGCGATGGACGGGACCCTGCGGACACTCGACAGGCGACAAGGCGCGCACGGCGATGCCAGTCCACTCCAGAGGCGGGTCGTGCTCCCGGTCGGCCTCTTGCTTTACATCGCGCTGCCCCCTGCGTGGGATTTCGCCACCTCCGGCCTCGAGAACGGTTTGGGGGTGCTGTGGATCGGTTGGTGCTGGCGCCTCCTCGCCGGCCAGACCAGTGGTGCAGCCGAGCAACGCGCGCCGCTGTCGTGGCCCACGTTCCTGCTTCTCGGCATCGCCCCGTTCATCCGGCCGGATTTCGGCATCTTCATGATCTCGTTCGGGGTCGCTGCAATCCTGCTCGGGGACCGTTCCAGGCGAAACATCGGTCGCACGATTGCATGGATCGTGCTCATCCCGATTCTTGGGACACTGCTGCGCACCGCATATTTCGGAATACCGGTGCCCAACACGGCCATCGCCAAGGAGGCGACGCTGTCGAGTTGGGGACAGGGTTGGCGGTATCTCCAGGACTTCTTCCGTCACTCGTGGCTGCTTCCCCCGCTGCTCGGCGCACTAGCGGTTTTTGGCGCCCCCCTCGTTCGCTCGGCCTCAGAACCCCATCGCCGCCGAAGGATCCTCGTGATCTGCTCGACAGCAGGAGCACTCGCCCACGGCCTGTTCGTGGTGCGGGCAGGAGGGGATTTCATGCACGCTCGGCTGCTCCTCCCGTCGCTCCTCGTGCTGCTGCTCCCGATTGCGGTTGCCCAGGTGAACGACTGGCGGTGGGTTGCCACTGCACTCGTTCTCGCCTGGGCGATCGTTGCGGGCACCCACGCCCGCGCGCCCTATTCGGGCCCGCCCCCTGCGGGAAAGGCGGCGCTTCCGGCCTATGCGATCGATCCAGCGACGTATATCGCCGACGAGCGACTCGTCCACATGCGCCTCGCCCGCACGGACCACCCGGTCACGCTCGACGACTATGCCGGCAGTCTCTGGGGAAAGGGAGGACTGGGGCTCTCGACGTTCGCGCGTGCGGGCGGCACGGGGTTCCTTGTCGACCCCTCCAGCAACGCGTCCTGGAAGTCGTACCCGCTCGCCGCGGTGGCTCCGGCCGAGGTCAAGATTGTGAGTTACGTCGGGGCCGTGGGGATGTACAGCTATGCGGCACCGCTCGATGTTTGGGTGCTCGACCGGTTTGGCCTCTCCAACTCGGTGTCGGCCCACCAGCGTCTCACCGGGCGCGGGCGCCCGGGCCACGAGAAGGACCTCCCTGTCACATGGATGTTCGCGGAGTTCGCGTCCCGTCCGTACGTCGGGCTCAAGAACCTCGACCCCGTCAACCTCCAGGCAGCGGAGCAGGCGCTGAACTGCGGCAGCCTGCGAGACCTGAGGAATGCTCAGCGCAACAGCCTCGGCGCGGGTCAGATCTGGCGAAACCTCACCCGCTCGTGGTCGCTCTGGCGCTTCCGCATGCCGACAGCACCGGTCGCGGCCGCCGGGGAACTCTGCGACTGACAGGGTGGGGCGCCCGGGCGCTCGCACCGGGGTCAGACGCTCAACTCCTAGGCTGGGACGATGTCGCAGCGGCCGGAGCTTGTCTGGGAGTCGGGCGGCCCGCCCGCCCTCAACCGCCCCATCATGGTGCTCGCGCTCACCGGCCTGTTCGATATCTCCTCCGTGGCCACCAAGACCATCGAACACCTCGTGAGCAACCACAAGGTGGAGACAGTGGCCACGATCGACCCCGACGGCTTCTACGACTTCCAGCAGGAGCGACCGACCGTCTGGCTCGACGAGTACGGCGACCGCCAGATCTCGTGGCCCGCCAACGAGTTCCACGCCATCCGCTACCCCGGATTCCCCCACGACCTCGTGGTGCTCTCCGGCGTGGAGCCACACGTCCGCTGGCGCACGTTCTGCGAACTCGTGGTGGAGGTTGCCCGGCGCACCGGTTGCGAGGTGGTCGTCACCGTGGGGGCATCGCCCGAGGCGGTACCGCACACGCGCACCCCGGGCGTCTTCGGCTCCACCACCAACGAAGAACTCGCCCGCGCCCTCGGCCTGTCACGCCCGCAATACCAGGGGCCCACCGGTGTGTTCGGCGTGCTGCAGGAGATGCTGGATCGTTCCGGCCTCCCCGGGGTGTCGTTGCGCGTGCCGGTACCGCACTACTTGATGAACGCAGAGCACCCGAAGTCCACCGCGGCACTCCTGCGCCACCTCGAGCACGTGATCGGCGTTCCCACCGGGCACGCCGCGCTCGCCGAGGAGATCGACCGCTGGACGGAACTGCACAGAACCGCCGTGCAGGACGACCCACAGGCGCGCTCGTTCCTCGAGGTGCTCGAACGGGACTTCGACCGCCGGACCGAGGCCGCTATCCCGAGCGCGGATGACCTGGCGAGCCAGTTCGAGCAGTTCCTGCGCGACCAACGACCCGACGAGTAGCGGCCCGGAACCCGACCGCGGGGGATATGTCAGGATGACGCCATGTCATTCCGTCGCGTCATCACCGGCCACGACTCCTCCGGAGCCGCCATCTTCCTCGCCGACGAGCAGGTCGAGTCCATCGGGGCAGGCGGGTTCTCGTACGAACCGATCTGGGCAACCGACAACGCCCCGATCGTGCCCAACGACGGTTCGATACCGAAGCACCCCGTGTTCTTCCCCGTTCCCGGTGGCTCGCGGGTGATCACCTGGGTCGCCCAGCCGGAAGGAGCTGCCGCTCCGGAGGCCACGCCAGAGGAACTGGACGCAGCGGCGCCCGGCCTGTTCGGCCACATGGAGGCCGACGAACCCGGTATGCACACCACACAGACCATCGACATCGACATCGTGATGAGCGGCGAGATCTGGATGGAGGTGGACAACGGCGAGCAGGTTCACCTCAAGCAGGGTGACGTGCTCATCCAGAACGGCACCCGCCACAAGTGGATGAACAAGACCTCCACGCCCACCGTGATCCTCTCGGTGATCATCGGCGCCGACAAGGTGTAAGCGACAACCGCTTACGCCCCCGCCGCAACCTCGTCCACCCGTAACGCTGCATACTCCGCCGTCGGCACGCCGGCAGCGATGTGTACGCAGGAATCCGGGAAGTCTTGGCGGAACTCGACACCGCGTGCTGCGGCTGCGGTGAGGAACTCGGACAGCCGCGCCGAGCACGCGTCGGCAACGTCGTGCAGCACCACCACCGACCAGTCGCTCGCGTCAATGTCAGCGAGCGCCCGCTCCACCCAACCGGCTTGGTCGTACCAGTCGCCGGGAACGCAGGTCCACGACACGACCGTCGCGCCGATGGACGTCAGGTGCGCTGCACCGAACGGGCTCATCAGGCGATGGTCCATTACGCCACCCACGCCGTACGGCCGGAACAGCAGACCCTCACCACCGAGCGCGTTGACGAGGCGCACGGTGTCGTCGATCTCGTACTTCACCGCTCGGTCGTCCAGCTCGCCGAACGGGACTGAGTGTGTCCACGTGTGATTACCCACCCGATGGCCGAGTTCTGCTGCACGACGCGCCCGCACCCGACCCTCGTACGTCGCTGCCTTCTGGCCGATCACGAAGAACGTGGCCACGACCCCATGAGCAGCGAGCACCTCGAGCACATCATCGGTCACCCCCGCCGTGGGGCCGTTGTCGAATGTGATGGTGACCCGCTTCATGGCTGTGTCATACCCCTCTGCTCGAGCAACTCACGGAATGCTGCACTGCGCGCACGGTAGTCGGCGAACTCGCCGTAGCTCGTTGCGCCGGGTGACAGCAGCAGCACACCCTGCTCCGACGGGTCCACCGCATCCAACGCCTCGGGCAGCGTGTCCACGGTGAGCGGCCGCTGCGAACCCGCTCGCTCGATCTCGTCGGCAACCCGCCGGCCGGCCGGCCCCATTGCGATGACCCGCACGGTGGGTCGCAGCGAGAGTGCTGCGCCAAATGTGCGGTAGTCGATCTCCCGGTCGTAGCCGCCTACGAGCAACGTGACGGGACGGTCTGCGAACACCTCGAGTGCATGCATCACTGCCTCCGGTGCTGTGGCGAGCACGTCGTCCACCACCATCATCCCGCCGTACCAACCGAGTGTGTGCAGGCGGTGCTCGAGCGGCTCGAACGTGGTGAGCGCGTGCGCAAACGCAGGGTGGATGTCACCGACGATCATGGCTGCCGCGTGGAGAGCGAGGCTGGCGTTGCGGCGATTCTGCACGCCCTGCAGGCGCAGCCCGTCGAGTGGGAGCAGCGCGTCGTCGTCCAGCAGGATCTGTCGCCTGCGGATCCGTTGAGCGATGCCGGTGAGCGCTGGCTGCTCGCCGTTCACGAACACCATGTCGCTCGACGCGAACAGGCACAGCTTGTCGTCCACGTACTGCTCGAACGAACCGTGCCAGTCCAGGTGCTCCTCGTAGATCGAGGTGAAGATGCCGATCTCGGGCGACACGGTGACGTCTGCGCACTGATAGCTGGAGCACTCGAGCACCACCCATGCCTCGGGTGAGTCGAGGATCTCCACAGCCGGGCGCCCGATATTGCCGGCTAATTCCATCGGGATCCCCGCTGCCTCGAGCAGGTGGGCGGTGAGGCTTGCCGTGGTGGACTTTCCCTTTGTTCCGGTAACGCCCACGGTGCGCAGTCCCTCGCGCTCGGCCAGCACCATGGCCGTGAGCCCAGTCACGACGCCGCCGCGGGCCACGAAGTCCACGAGTTCGGGTCGGTACTTGCTGACACCCGGCGACTTGATGACAACGTCCACACCCGCTAGGTCGATGAGCGTTCGCCCGCCGGCCGCCAACTCGCGTGCACCGTCGTCGACGGTGTTCACACTTGTTGGCGCGCATCGCTGCGGGTCGCCCAACAGCCCGAGCGCAGCGCGACCCTCACGCCCGAGGCCCCACACCAGCACGCGCTTGCCGTCGAGATCACGAAAGAGCATCTGCGGCCTTCCGCCATTCGTCAGGAATGCGGTCGTCACTGCGCTCGAACAACGGGTCCCACGTTGGGTTCACCTGCACCTCTCCGGCGAGTGCTTGCACCACTGCGTGATTGCCCCACTGCGGACTGCGGGCGAGCCGAGCCATCGCCCAGTTCGATTCGTCGACTGTGCCGATGCACTCCATCGGCGGCTCGCCGGAGATACCGAGGATCGCCCGATAGGCATCCGCGGCGGCAGCGCTCGTGTCTGCCAGCAGATCGGCACCGACGATGCGCTGCAGGGTGTGTGGCGGCAGGAACGACGCAAGGCCGAGGAACACGAAGCGACATTTCGGGCAGTCACCGCACCAGCGTGTACCCGAGGCACGGCCCGCTGCGGTGTACGCACGGTTGCAACTGGTGACGGTGTCGAAGTACTGCGGCAGTCCGGCAAAGCGGCGACAGATCTCCACCTCGTGCAGCGGCCGCAGCAGCGAGAAGTACGGCACCGGCAGGTACTCCGAGAGCAGTCGCTCGCAGTCGAGGCTCTTGGACCACTGATGGTTCACCGCCATGCCCCGATACTGCGCGAGCGGAACCGATGCAGACGCCTCGTTCGACATGACGACCGCCGAGAGGCCGAGCCCTATGGCGAGCACCGCGAGTGCCGCTGAATTGATGGCTGTGACCGGAACGTGACCGTTCAGGGCCCCGCGCTCGTTCAGATCGAGCAGTTTCGGGTCGATGACGCGATCCACCACCAAGTGTTCCGCTCCAGAGATCGCAGCCGTCTCGTCGATGGCGCGGTGCGTGCGCACCGAGCCGAGCACGAACGGCTTCCCGGCACGCTTCATGCTCTCGACGGTGACGATGGAGTCCTTGCCGCCGCCAACAGCCACGAGCGTCGGTGCGCCGCGGTCCGTGCCACGTCCGTGATTACCCTCATCCGTGTCGTGGCCGAGGTTGACCGGCTCGCGGAGTTCGAACCCGGGGCGGATGGGCTCGAGCCCGTTCGTCATCGCGAACTCGGCGAGTCCGTGCAGGAACAGTTCTTGGGCGAACCGGGACAGCCAGCCCGGGATTCCGGTAACCATGCAGGGCGCGGCCGCCTTGTAGTAACTGGTGCTGGCGGCAACATGCAGCACGTCGCAGGCCCGCTCGAACGCCGCGTTGGTGTGGAGGCGGTCGGCGTGCGGGAACACGAACCGCTCCTCGAAGGCGACAGTGCCGAGGGTGTAGCGGTGCACCAGTACGCCGCGGTCGTACTCCCAGCCGTTGAGCTCTAAACACTCAACCTCCCGGGGCTCGAACGACTCACGCATGATGCCTGCCACGCTACGGTGCGCACCATGTCCGAGGCGATCACCCCGTTCCAGATCAACATCCCCGAGGCAGACCTCGCCGACCTGCGCGCGAGGCTCCAGCACGCCCGTCTGCCCGAGGCCGAGACGGTGAGCGACTGGTCCCAGGGCGTTCCCCTCGCCTATGTGCGCGAGTTGCTCGACTACTGGCGCACTTCGTACGACTGGCGTCGGGGCGAGGCCCTGCTCAACGGTTTCCCGCAGTTCCGCACCCCGCTCGACGGCCCCGACGGCACGCCGCTCGACATCCACTTCCTCCACGTCCGCTCCCCCGAGCCCAACGCCCTGCCGCTCGTGATGACACATGGCTGGCCCGGCTCGATCCTCGAGTTCCACAAGGTGATCGGCCCGCTCACCGATCCCCGCGCCCACGGTGGCAACCCGGCGGACGCCTTCCACGTCGTCGCACCCGCCCTGCCCGGCTACGGGTTCAGTGGCAAGCCAGTCGCTACCGGATGGGGCGTCGAGCACACGGCCAAGGCGTGGGGCCAACTCATGCGTCGGCTCGGCTATGCGCGCTACGGCGCGCAAGGTGGCGACTGGGGTGCCATCACCACTACCTGGATCGGCCGGGTTGACCCGGAGGGTTGCCTCGGCCTCCACATCAACATGCCGATCGCGCTGCCGACAGCAGAGGACATGGCAAACCTCACCCCGCGCGAACTGGACGGTCTCGCAGCCATGCGGTTCTACAACGAGCACGACTCCGGCTACTCCAAGCAGCAGTCCACGCGCCCCCAGACCCTCGGCTATGCGCTCGTGGACTCACCGGTCGGCCAGATGGCGTGGATCGTCGAGAAATTCTTCCAGTGGATGGACTGCGACGGCCACCCCGAGAACGTGCTCACCAAGGACGAACTGCTGGACAACGTGATGCTGTATTGGCTGACGGCTGCAGGGGCTTCGTCCGCGCGACTCTACTGGGAGTCGTTCGCGTCCTCGCTCTCGCCGGACCCGGTCACCGTGCCGTCGGGTATGTCGATTTTCCCGCGGGAAATCTTCCGTCCGTCACGCCGGTGGGCCGAGCGCATCTATACCGATATCCGCCACTGGAACGAGTTGGACAAGGGCGGGCACTTCGCCGCATTCGAGCAGCCCGGTCCGTTCGTGAACGAGGTCCGCACCTTCTTCGGCCACGTGCGCTGAAAACGCAATCAGCCCGGCGATGCAATGCACCGCCGGGCCGGTTCGCGATGCGTAGCGTTAGGGGCGCATGAATACCTGGGGCTCGGCCGAACCGGCCGGGCTCTTGGGGGGCCGGTTCGAGAGCATCCGGAAGTCCGGGTCGTGCTTCATGATCTCGCGGCGGGCGATGGTCATCTTGTGCACCTCGTCGGGGCCGTCGGCGATGCGCAGCGTTCGCTGACTCGCATACATGTAGGCGAGCGGCGTGAACTGGGTGACACCCGCCGCGCCGTACACCTGAATGGCGCGATCGATCACCGCACAGGCCATGCGGGGAACGGCCACCTTGATGCCGGCGATGTCGTTGGCGGCGGCCTTGTTGCCCACGGTGTCCATCATGTGTGCCGCATGGAGCACGTACTGGCGCGCCATGTCGATCTCGATCCGGGATTCCGCGATCCAGTCCTGCACGAGGCCCTTGTGTGCAACGGATGAGCCGAACGTGGACCGCACGAGCGAACGCTTCACCATGTACTCAAGCGCCCGTTCGGCTGCGCCGATGGAGCGCATGCAGTGATGGATCCGCCCCGGTCCGAGACGTGCCTGAGAGATTGCGAATCCGCCGCCCTCCTCACCGAGGAGGTAGTCCGCCGGTACACGCACGTTGTTGTAGATGATCTCGGGATGACCGCCGCCGTGGTCGAAGCCGAACACGTGCGGCTGGCGCCCGACGGTGAGGCCGGGTGCGTCGCGGGGGACAACGATCATCGACTGCTGGCGGTGCGGCGAGGCATCCGGATTCGTCTTGCCCATTGCCACGAGCAACTTGCAGCGGGGCGACATCGCACCCGATGAGAACCACTTCTTGCCGTTGAGCACGTAGTGGTCGCCGTCGCGCTCGATACGCAGGCTGATGTTGGTGGCGTCGGAGGATGCGTTGTCCGGTTCGGTCATCGAGAATGCCGAGCGGATCTCGCCCTCGAGGAGTGGTGCGAGGAATCGTTGCTTCACCTCGGTGGATCCGTAGAGGTTGAGGATCTCCATGTTGCCGGTGTCGGGTGCGGAGCAGTTGAGCGCCTCGGAGGCGAACTCCACCTTGCCGAGCTGCTCCGAGATCGGGGCGTAGTCCAGGTTGGACAGCTTCGTCCCTGGCGCATCGGGGGACAGGTGCGGGATGAAGAGGTTCCACAGCCCGACTTGGTGGGCCTTCTTCTTCAGTTCCACCATGACCGGCGGGTACCCCTCCCGGCCGAGGGCCTCTACCTGCTCGTGGTAGGTCTCCTCCGCCGGGTAGATCTCGTTGTCCATGAACTCCTGGACCCGCTCGAGGGTCTGGCGCCCAACTGCTGTCTGTTCCGAAGGCATGCGCGCACATTAGGCGAGAACGAGTACGCATGTGGGGGGCGAAGGTCCCTTCTGATTCTCGGCCATAGCCGCCGCTTCGCTTCGGCATAGGCCTCGTGCTCGCTGCGGCTGGCGCCGCGACGCTCGCGACCGAGGTCACGTGCGCGCCGCGGCGAGGGAAGCCCGTACTCAGCCCTTGACGGCAGCGAACCCCGCATCGAGATCGGCAAGGATGTCCTCAATCGACTCGAGGCCCACCGAGAGGCGCACAAGACCCGGGTACACGCCCGAGCTCTCCTGCTCCTCGGCCGTCAGCTGGCTGTGGGTGGTGGACGCCGGGTGGATCACGAGGCTGCGCACGTCACCGATATTGGCGACATGGCTGTGCAGCACGAGCGAGTCCGCAAACTTCTGACCGACTTCCTTGCCGCCCTTGATGATGAACGACAACACCGAACCGTAGCCCTTGCCGCCGAAGTACTTGTCCGCACGGGCCTTCCACGGCGACGACGCCGAACCTGCGTAGATCACGCGCTCCACCTCGGGACGTGCCTCGAGATACGCCGCAACCTTCGAGGCGTTCGAGAAGTGGCGCTCCATGCGCAGGCTGAGCGTCTCGAGACCCTGCAAGATGAGGAAGGCGTTGAACGGCGAGATGGCTGCGCCGTGATCGCGCAGGCCCTGGAGGCGGGCCTTGAGCACGAACGAGCCGTGGCCGAGTGCCGTCCAGTAGGCGAGGCCGTGGTACGACGGGTCGGGCTCGGTCATGTTCGGGAAGCGACCGCTGGCGCCGAAGTCAAACTTGCCGCCGTCGATGATCGCGCCGCCAACCGAGGTGCCGTGGCCGCCGATGAACTTGGTGAGCGAGTGCACGACGATGTCTGCGCCCCACTCGAGGGGACGGAACAGGTACGGCGACGGAACCGTGTTGTCGATGATGAGCGGAATGCCGTTGTCGTGAGCGACCTTCGACACACCCTCCACGTCGAACACATCGTTCTTCGGGTTGGCGAGTGCCTCGCCGTAGAAGGCGCGGGTGTTCGGGCGGATGGCCGCACGCCACTGCTCGAGATCGTGCGGGTCGTCCACGAAGGTGACCTCGATGCCCATCTTCGGGAGCGAGTAGTGCAGCAGGTTGTAGGTACCGCCGTAGAGCGACGGCGAGGCGACAATGTGGCTGCCGGCCTCGCACAGGGTGGTGAGGGCGAGACTCTCGGCAGCCTGGCCCGAGGCAACGGCAAGGGTGCCGGGGATGCCGATGGCGGTGGTGCAACCGCCTTCCAGAGCGTTCACCCGGGCCTCGAGCGCGGCCTGGGTGGGGTTCATGATGCGGGTGTAGATGAAGCCCACCTCGGCGAGACCGAACAGGTTCGCGGCATGCTCGGAGTTGCGGAACTCGTACGACGTGGTCTGGTAGATCGGTACGGCCCGGGCGCCCGTTGCCGGGTCCGGGTCTCCGCCCACATGGATCTGCTTGGTCTCAAAACCCCAGTTGTCACTCATGACTGTCTCCGATGTCCCATGGCCAACCGATGCGGCCGAAGCGTTCGATCGGGGAAGTGTAGTGACGCGGGCGCCAAATGTCGACCTAAATGGTCACCTTTCCCCCATCCTCTGCGTTCTGACGGGACTTTCCCCACGCATGCGGGGGAAAAGTTTGCCCAGAACGCGAAAGGATGAGGAGATGAGGGGCACGGCGGTGACATCGAGTACCGCTGGCGCCACGCCCGACGAGGCATCGGTGATGCTCGGTCTTCGACCGCACTAGCCCGGTACTGTGCTCGGAATGCGCGGAACGATCCTGCTGGCGACACAGAACGACGCGCGATCCATCGCTCCCGTGCTTCAGGAGATCGACGAAGCGCGTTCGGTGCTCGTTCGCAGCGACATCACGCTCGGGGTGCTCCTCGTCGACGACGGCTCAGACGATGCCACCGTGGACCTCGCCCGCGCCGAGGCCGAACACCTCGGCGTGGACCTTGAGGTGCTGAAGTGCGCGCGCACCGGTCGCGTGGACACGATGCGAACGGCGTTCGCTCACGTTCGGGAAATAGGGTCCTCCGGCTTCCTCGTCACGCTCGACGGTGACGGCCAGCACGATGCACGCCAGATCCCCGACCTTGTGCGCGCACACCTCGCCGGCGGGTACGGCATCACGATCGGCTCGCGATGGGTCCGTGGCGGTTCAGCCCCCGGCAACAGCCTGACCCGCTCCCTCGCGAGTCGCCTCGGCAACCAACTCGTCCGCTGGCTCGGCCCGGTGGACGGTGTCAGCGACTCCACCTCGGGGTTCCGCGTGATGCACCCCGATGTGCTCGCGCTCTCCGTGCCCGCCGATGCGCTTGCCGAAGCCTCGGTCTACTTCGCAGCGCTCACCGCACTCGCCCAGGCCAACGGGTTCGTCGTCCAGGAGATGCCGATCACGTTCCGCCCGCGCTACTCGGGTGTGCCTGCCATCAGTCGCGCCGATACGCGGCGGTTTCTGCTCGGACTCCGCGCCACCCGACAGGCCGGAGCCGTAGCACGGGCCGAGCACCGCTCGGACCAGACAAACTGGGCCAAGCGGCAGCCACACTTCGCCGGCCAGAACCCTGCAGCGCAGTCCCACTTCGGGGCGCTCGACGAGCTGGAAGCGCTCTCGGGCGCGCGCAATTTCTTCGGCTGGATCGTCGACGGCTTCGGCACCGCCATCGGGCAGCGAACGATCGAGGTCGGTGCTGGCCTCGGGACCGTCACGCTCGCCATCACCGAACGCCACCCCGGCACCGTGCTCGCGCTCGAACCGGCCGCCAACGTGTACCCGCGATGCGCCAAGCGAATCGCGGGGAGCCCCCGCATCACGCTCCGTCAGGCCACCTCGGCCGAGGTCCTCGCCGAGGGCATGGACGGTCCGTTCGACACCGCCGTCTACGTGAACGTGCTCGAGCACATCGAGGACGACGGCGGGGAACTGCTCACTGCCCGCCACCTGCTCGCCCCGGGCGGGCACCTCTGCCTCTTCGTCCCCGCCATGCCGAGCCTGTACTCCGCGATCGACCACAAGTCCGGGCACTACCGCCGCTACACGAAGGCGACATTGCGTGCAAAGGTGGAGCAGGCCGGTTTCACCGTGGAGTCCATCGACTACTTCGACGTCGCCAGCGTGCTCCCCTACTGGCTGATGTACCGGGTGCTCGGTGTGGAAACGCTCGGCACCGGCTCGAACGCCATCTACGACCGGGTCATCGTCCCCGTCAGCAAGGTGCTGCAGCGCGCCCTGGTGCACCCGCCGCTCGGCAAGAACCTCATCCTCGTCGCCCGCCGTTCGGGCTGAGCCGACGCGTCAGCGCCGGGCGGCGGACAGCAGCCCGCCGTGGTCCCAGCCCGCCGGGGGCGTGGAGCGCACGAGCACGACGCAACCCCGCCGTGCCCCGCTCTCCGAGCCTGACGGCAGCGAGGGAAACCACGCCTCGACCGTCTCAGGCAGGTGAGGAAGCAGATCGTCGAGGCAGAGGCTGCGCCCAACGCCATACGCGTCGAAGCCGTAACCGGGATCGCCTGGCACCGCGAAGTCGTCGACGACAACCACCGGATGGTCCCAATGGGCGAACACATACCGGATCTCCTCCCACAGCGGGAGGTCTTGCGCATCCCAGTGCGCGTCGAGATAAAAGAGCACCGGATCCGTCCGGACCTGTTCGCCGGCCACGCGCTCGAGAAATCGTCGGGAGTCGTCGATCGACACCGTGACGTCCGTGCGGCCTGCGAAGACACGAGTGGCATAGCCCCCCGAAACCGGGTCGGCATCCACCGTGTGAACGGGCGCGCCGGTTACGTCAGCGAGGAATGCGGTGCTTGCGCCTCGGTGCGTGCCGGTCTCGACGGCGTACCGAAACCGGATTCCGGTGGCGATCCTGCGCACGAGCGCTCGCCGGCCGTCCTGCCCGTTCATCGGACCACCCCACGTCCACTGCGCGCCGGGGGTAGCCGCGAGCACCGCCTGACCGGGACCGCCCCACAGGCGAAGTCGCCGCGCCGCTACGAGCCATTGCCCGGGGCGCGTGCCCTTGATCGCCTCGAGCACGCGCGCCCGAAGCACTCGCACGTGGAGCGGGGTCAGATTGTCGGCACTTCGACGTGGCGGCCGAAGACGGTGCCCATCGCACCCATGATCTCGCCGAGCGTCGCGTAGGTGTTTGCCGCCTCGATGAGTGTGGGCATGAGGTTGACCTCCGGGTCCGCTGCCTCACGCGTGAGCCTGTTCAGCACGGCATCGACCGCTGGCTGGTTGCGATCGTGCTTCACCTGGTCGAGGCGCTTCAACTGACGGGCCTCGTCCTCGTTGGTGATCTGCAGGAGGTCGGGGTTGGCCTCGTCGTTGCCCTCCGTGAACCGGTTGACGCCGACAATGATGCG
>CAFAAJ010000050.1_pt1 | contig 13910 bp, 11 predicted proteins | sample 7267551 | NCBI WGS metagenome assembly CAFAAJ01 (sample SAMEA6813983, study PRJEB35770) | uncultured Acidimicrobiales bacterium | biome: Freshwater; feature: Freshwater reservoir; material: water | place: Czech Republic | collected 2017-08-18 | depth 30m m
ATGTTCCAGGAGTCGGCGCTGTTCCCGTGGCTCACCGTGGCGGCCAACGTTGCGCTCCCGCTGAAGCTGCGCAAGGTGCCGCGCCCCGCCCGGCAGGAGCGGGTGCGTGAACTGCTCGATCTGGTGCATCTCGGTGATTTCGCGAAGAAGCGTCCGCACGAACTGAGCGGTGGGATGCGGCAGCGGGTTGCCCTCGCCCGCTCCTTTGCTCAGGACGCAGATGTGCTCCTCATGGACGAGCCCTTCGCTGCTCTCGATGCCATGACGCGTGACACCATGCACGACGAGCTGGAGTCCATCTGGCAGCGCACGGGGTGCACGGTGCTCTTCGTTACCCACAATGTTCGCGAGGCCGCCCGACTCGGTGACCGGATCCTGCTGCTCAGCAGCCGCCCGGGTCGCGTCGTCGACACGTTCGACGTGTCGATGGAGCGCCCGCGCCGGATCGAGGACCGTGGTGTCGGCGAGCTGTCCACCGTGGTCACCGCCCGCCTGCGCGAGGAGGTGGCACGCCATGGCCATCGCTGAGATCGACGAACAGCTCGCCGGCCTCGATGCCCTCGAGATCGAGGAGGACCGGGAGTCCGGGGCGCGCAAGGCATGGGCTCAGGTGTGGCCGAAGCTCGGCGCGGTTGGCCTTGCCATCCTGCTCTGGCAGGTGGTGGTGTGGACCGGCTGGCGACCCACCTACGCACTTCCGGGGCCGGGAACGGTGTTTCCGCGCTTCTTCGACGAGCTCGGGTTGCAGGTCACGTGGCGAGCGATCGGGATCACGATGCGACGCGCCTCGGTTGGTTTCGCGCTCGCCATCGTCATCGGTGGGCTGATCGGTATCGCCGTGTCGAGGTTCAAGGTGGTGCGCACCGCTGTCGGCTCGCTCATCACGGGGCTGCAGACGATGCCGTCAATTGCGTGGTTCCCGCTCTCGCTGCTGCTCTTCCAGAGGTCCGAGGCGGCGATCTACTTCGTCATCGTGCTCGGCGCTGCTCCGTCCATCGCCAACGGGCTCATCACCGGTATCGATCACATCCCACCGATCCTGCTGCGTGCCGGCCGTGCCCTCGGGGCCTCAGGCGTGCACGCGTACCGTCACGTCGTACTGCCCGCAGCCCTTCCCACGTTCGTCGCAGGCCTCAAACAAGGCTGGGCCTTCGTGTGGCGCAGCCTCATGGCGGGGGAGCTGCTGGTGATCATCGCGAACCGTCCCTCCATCGGGGCGAGGCTCGCCTTCCAGAGCGAGTGGGCGGACGCGCCCGGGCTGATCTCGTACATGTTGATCATCTTGATCATCGGCATCCTCGTTGATGCTGTGGGCTTTGCCACCGTCGAGCGCACCATGCGCCGCCGGCGTGGCCTCACTATCAACTGAGAGCGTTAGCTGCTGTCCTTGCCTTCGTTGTCGCCTTCGCGTTCGCAATCTCGTTGGTAGACCCAGCGACACTTGGCGCGAAGCACCGCGAGGTGGTTGACGGGCTGCTGCGGGAGCGGCTTGGCGTTGCGGTCGCGTTTTTCGGAGTGCCGGTTGTGCGTGCTGCAGAGCGCGCGGCCGTTGAACTGCTCGGTCGTGCCGCCGTCTGCCCAGGGCACGATGTGGTCGATGTCGGCCCTGACGGCCGAGGTGTCACAACCCGAGGGATGTTGGCATCTGCGGTCGCGTGCCTGAATCGCGTGGCGGAGCTTGCCGGTGAACGTGCGTTTCTGGGATGCGGTGAGCACGACGCTGGGGCCGTTGAACAGGAATGTTTCCATGAGGGCGTCATCGACCCAGTCCCTGAGGTCGTCCGCCTGGAGCACGGCTCCACCCGCGAGTTCGCAGAGGCGGCGAGCGGTCTCGTCGCCGACGTGAACGACGAAGAGGGGTTTGGGGCGCTGTGCCTTGTTTGGTGTGCTGGCGGAGCGGGTGGCCATCTCGACGAGGGCAGCGGCACGCCGTTGTGCGTTGGTGCGCTCGTTGCCCATCTGCTTGTCGTGCAGGTACAGCGTTTGCTCGAGGCGCTCGAGTTCGTTGCGGAAGATCTCGCCGGCAATCGGGTCGAGGAGGCCGTTGATGACCGTGCTCCCATCGAGCGTCTCGGAGGCGTGCAGGTGTGCGCGGGCGGCGCGGTTGCGGCGCTCGGTGGCTTCGTTGTCCCCGGAGCCGTCGGCGTCTGCGCGGTTGCGCCAGTAGTTGACGGCCCGGGCGGCTTCATCGAACAGCAGCGGCTTGCAGGCGTCGACCAAAGTTTCCTCGTCGTGAGCGAAGCGTTCGCGGCGATGCGAGTGGTTCGCCCGGCTGAGCAGGTCGACATGCTCGGGTGACAGCGAGCCTTCGGCGAGCGCTGCCGCGGTGGCGGGCATCTCCTGGAGCTGCTTCGCGCGGCGTATGGTGCAGCGCGCTGCGGCCTTGGAGGTGTGGGTCTCAACCGACAGGCGCGACGCTGCGGACAGCGACCCGTCGTTGGCCCACAGGCGAAGCCGATCCCACCTGGCAACCGCGGGGGCGAGGGCAGCGACGAGGCGGTGCTGCTCGACCAGAGTGCCGATCACGAAGGTGTGAAGATCATCGTCGCGGTCGAACAGGTCTGGTGCGGTAAGCAGCAGATCGACCGCAGCGCGGAGCGCGGTGAGTGCTTCGGCTGCTGCGGACATGTGATGAATGTAGCGAAGGGGTGTTGCAGGGTTCCTGCGCGAAACACCTACTGGTAAAGGGTCTTCGCGATCGAGTTCACGCCTTACTCGACTGTCGCAGATCGCCGGGCCGTTCAGCCGACGAGGCTGCGGATCATCGCCGCGCCGGCGGTGTTGTTGTCCGCCGGGTCGATGAGGATCATGCGGCCCGTCTCGGGGAGCACGTGGTACGGGTCTGCGACGATGGCCTCGCCGAGCTGAAGTCGGATGCGTCCGAGCTCGTTGAGGTTGAGTTCGTCGGCGCCGTGCTGTTCGAGTGTGGTGGGGTCGATCGCGTAGAGCACCTCGGTCACCACTGCCTGACCGGCGCGTGTGCCGTGCTTGAACCACCAGCGGCTCCCGGTAGAAAGCGGCCGGTCAATCATCCAACAGATGTCGGCCTCCACCTCGTCGCCGACGAGCGGGGGCGTGGCCCCGGTGGAGACAAACACGTCGCCGCGAGCGACGTCCACGTCGGTGGTGAGTTCCACGACAACGGCATGGCCGGGGCCAGCTTCGTCAACGGGGCTGCCCCAGCGGTACAGGCCGCCGATGGTGGCCTTCTTTCCGGACGGCTGGATGATGACGTCGTCACCATTGCGCAGCCAGCCACCGCTCACCACGCCGGCCTGCCCGCGGAAGTCTGCGTGATCGCCGCCTTGGGGCCGGATGACCCGTTGCACGTGAACCCGCGCGCCGAGGTCGGTGTGCGCACGGGTTTCGAGGTCCTCGAGGAACGTGAGCAACGGCGGGCCGTCGTACCAGGGAGTGAACTGTGACCCGTCCACCACGTTGTCGCCGAGCAGTGCCGACATGGGGATAGCCGTTACCGGCACCGGGTTGTCCAGCGCGCGGACGAAGCGCTGCAGGTCGTCGACGACAGCGAGGTAAACCGACTGCTGCCAGTCGACGAGGTCCATCTTGTTGACAGCGAGCACGATGTGCTGCACGCCCAGGAGACTGGCGATGAGCGCATGTCGGCGAGTCTGCTCCACCACACCGTGGCGGGCATCAACGAGCACGATCGCAATGTCGCTTGTGGACGCGCCGGTCACCATGTTGCGCGTGTACTGGGCGTGGCCCGGTGTGTCGGCAACGATGAAGCTGCGCTTCGGGGTGGCGAAGTAGCGGTAGGCCACGTCGATGGTGATGCCCTGCTCGCGCTCGGCGCGCAGGCCATCGGTGAGCAGTGCGAGGTTTGTGCTGCCGTCGCCGTAGCGACGACTCGCCTTCACCACAGCCTGCAGCTGGTCCTCGAAGACAGTCTTGGTGTCGTGGAGGAGGCGACCGATGAGCGTGCTCTTGCCATCGTCTACCGAACCTGCGGTGGCGATGCGCAGTGTGCTGGCGGTGCCTGCGCGGACGTCGATCACCATCAGAAGTACCCCTCGCGCTTGCGGTCCTCCATGGCGGACTCGCTGAAGGTGTCGTCTGCTCTCGTTGCGCCACGCTCGGTGATCCGTGCAGCGGCAACCTCGACGAGCACGTCGAGCACGCTGGCGGCGCTCGATTCCACGGCACCTGTGCAGCTTGCGTCGCCGACGGTGCGGTAGCGAACGGTGGCTACATACGGCTTCTCGCCCGGTTCGAGCACGACCGGCCCGCCGACCGCCAGCAGCATGCCGTCACGTTCGACAACCTCGCGGTTGTGAGAGAAATAGATGCTCGGCAGCGGCACGTTGTGGCGCTCGATGTAGCGCCAGATGTCCAGTTCTGTCCAGTTCGACAGCGGGAACGCGCGTAGGTGTTCGCCCTTGCGGATGCGCGGGTTGAGCAGTGCCCAGGGCTCGGGACGCTGCTGGCGAGGGTCCCACCGGCCCATGCGGTCACGGAACGAGAGGATTCGCTCCTTGGCGCGTGCTTTGTCCTCGTCTCGGCGACCACCACCGAACGCGGCGTCGAAGCCGTGCTCGCCGATGGCGTCGAGCAGTGTGACCGATTGCAAGCGGTTGCGGCTCGCACGCGGGCCGGTGTCCTCGACCACGCGACCGGCGTCAATGCTTTCCTGCACACTCGCTACGACGAGGCGCACGCCCCACTGCTGCACGATGTCGTCGCGATACGCGATGACCTCATCGAAGTTGTGACCCGTATCGACGTGCATGACGGGGAAGGGGAGTCGTGCCGGGGCGAACGCGAGCACTGCGAGGTGCAGCAGCACGGCAGAATCCTTGCCGCCGCTGAACAGCAACACGGGGTTCATGCACTCGGTGGCAACCTCTCGGATGATCGTGATGGCCTCGTCGGTGAGCGCATCCAGGTGCGCCGTTTCGGCGTGGGTAGCGATCTCGGAGGTCATGCGTGCAGCCCGCACTCGGTCTTGTCGTTGCCTGCCCAACGTCCCGCACGCTTGTCCTCGCCGGGAGCGACTGGTCGCGTGCACGGCCAGCAGCCGATGCTCGGGTAGCCGCGCTCGCGCAGCGGGTTCACGGGCAGTTCGTGGGTCTTTTCGTAGGTGAGCAGGTCCTCGTCGCTGAAGGAGGCGAGCGGGTTGATCTTCACGAGGTTGCGAACCGGGTCGAACACTGCGACCGGAGCGTTGGCGCGGGTGGGGCCGTCCACACGCCGGATACCGGTAACCCATCCCTGCTTGCCGACGAGTGCCCGGTTGAGCGGTTCCACCTTGCGCACTCCGCAGCAGGCCTCCACGTCGGTCTGCCAGAGGTTGTCGGGCTGCACCTTCGGGTGGAGCACTGTGAGGTTGAGGTCGACCAGCTTGCGCATCTCGTCCACGAGCCACTGGGTCTCGGCGAACAGGTACTGGGTGTCGATGAGGACCACCTCGATGCCCGGTACGGCGGTTGCAGCGAGGTGAACCAGGACGGCATCTTCGAAGCTGGCGGTGACCACGAGGTGCTCGGTGCCGAACTGTTCGGCCGCCCAGCGGATGGAGTCTCCGGGGTGGCCGTTCTCCAGGGAGGTGGGGATCGTGACGGTGGGCATGCGCAACCTTCGCATCGGGACCCGAAAGGGCGGGTGCAGGACACCGCAGCGTATCCGAATTACCGACTAATCCCATCGGGAATAGGGGATTTGCCGGTGGGCTCCAATCGGGTGCGCAGTGACGCTCGGGGTCAACGCCAGGTGGGTGGAGGAGTACGTCGGTGTGGGTCCTTCGGCCCCGCCGAACCGACCAATGGCACCGGATGCGGCCCCCGGGCGCTCCGTACCCTCGAGATGCGGGGTGGATGATCCCTGCAGAACCGAGGGAGTCGGCCGTGGCGGTCATTGAGCGCATGAGGGAAGCCGTGCTGTTGACCCCGGAGGGTGTCCGTGCCGAACTGGCCGGTTGGGTCACCGGGCACGGGGACCCCTCGATGCCGCTGCTCGAGTGGCGCACGCTGCTGGCGTCCAGCGGATGGGCAACACCCTCGTGGCCGGAGCGCTGGCACGGCAAGGGCTGGCCGGCGTGGACCGACGCAGTGGTCGCCGAGGCCCTCGTGGACCTCGGCACCGTTGGGGTACCGCTCGGACTCGGCATGCAACTGGCGGCACCGACGATCCTCGAGCACGGCACGGACGACCTGCGCAGGCGCTACCTGCTCCCCACCATCCGTGGTGAGATCACCTGGTGCCAGTTGTTCAGCGAACCGGGAGCGGGATCGGACCTCGCCGGTGCCACCACCACAGCGGTACGTGACGGCGACGAGTGGATCGTCAATGGGCAGAAGGTGTGGAACACCGGCGCCCACTACGCAGACATGGGCATCCTCGTGGCCCGCACCGACTGGGACGTTGCCAAGCACGCCGGGCTCAGTTTCTTCGTGATCGACATGCGTCAGCCGGGTGTCACCGTGCGGCCGCTCCGGCAGATGAATCACCACCAGTCGTTCAATGAGGTGTTCCTCGATGACGCGCGCGTCCCGGCGCGGGATCAGGTCGGCGCACTCGGCGAGGGATGGCACGTTGCGCTCACCACGCTGTCGTACGAGCGCAAGTACGGCGGACGTGTCCGGCCCGATCTCTCCATCGCGCCGGGCCGCCTGCTCGACGAGGCCCGTGCCGAGGTGGAGCACTACTTCGAGTCGTACCGGTGGTACCCGCAGCGCAGTGGTCGCGTCGATCTCGTCGTCGACCGTGCCCGCGAGAACGGCGTGGATCAGGAGCCAGTCGTCCGGCAGGAGATCGCAAGGCTTCTCTCGTTGCAGATGGTGAGCCAGTGGACCGCGTCACGTGCCTCTGCGGCGCGCGCACTCGGGCGCACTCCCGGTGCTGAGGGATCGGTCGGCAAACTGGCGAGCAGCGAGATCTCCCGCAGCGCTGCACGCGTGCACTCACTGATCGGCGGCGCGAGCGGTCTGCTCAGGGGATCCGACGCACCGCTTGACGGGGTCATCGCCGAGGTGCTCGTCTCCACACCCGGTCAGTCGATAGCGGGAGGAACTGACGAGATCCAGAAGAACATCCTCGGCGAGAAGATGCTCGGCCTGCCGCGCGAACCATCGCCGGAGTTTGGCGAGCCGTTCCGCCTCGCGCGCCGCAACGGCTAGACGAGCCCGGGCTCCTTGGGGAGCCCGAGGATGCGCTCACCCAGGATGTTGTGCTGGATCTCGTCCGTACCACCGGCGATGCGCAGGCCCGGCGTGCTGCAGAGGTAGTCGCTCCACGCGAACGTGCCCCACTCGCCGGTGTCCGCCCCGAAGGCGGGGCCAAGCAGGCTTCCCGCGAGGTTTGCAATGCGACGGATCTGGCGTGAGGAGAGCAGCTTGAGGATGGATCCCTCGGCACCCCGCGCCTGTCCGGACGCAACGAGTGCCTCGCCGCGTGCGCCAACCCACTCGATGAGTTTGCGGTGGGTGAGCACCTCGGCGAGGGTCTGGCGCACGACGGCATCGTTGAGCCGGTCCATGTGCCGAGCAAGCTCGACGAGGATGAGCGCCGGGTCGGCCGCTGCAGAGGTCTTGCCCGACCCCACGGCGGCCCGCTCGGACATCAGCGTGGTGAGCACTGCCGCCCAACCGCGACCTGCGTCGCCGACGCGGTTGCCGTCGGGCACGCGCACGTCGGTGAGGAATACCTCGTTGAACTCGGCGTTGCCGTTCATCTGCCGAAGCGGACGCGGTTCTACGCCGGGTGTATCCATCGGCAGCAGGAACATCGTGAGGCCCTTGTGCTTGGGTGCGTCCGGGTCCGTGCGAGCCATGAGCTGACCGAGCTCTGCGAGGTGAGCGTACGAACTCCACACCTTCTGGCCATTCACCACCCATTCGTCGCCGTCACGAACCGCCTTCGTGCGCAGGCCCGCGAGGTCCGAGCCGTTGCCTGGCTCGCTGAGCAACTGTGAGCAGAGCAGCTCGCCGCGGTAAATACGACTCAGGTAGCGCTGCTTCACGTCCTCGTTGCCATGCACGAGGATTGCCGGGGCCACCATCTCCCAGGCAACTCCCCACGCACTCTGGTCGGGAACGTCGAACTCGCTCTCGAGGGAGCGGTAGATGCCGTCGAGGTCGTGGTGACGTCCGCCGCCGCCGTATTCCTTCGGTCCGCCGAGCCAGCCGAAACCGGCATCGAATACCTTGGCGCGCCACGCCCGTGCCTGTGCGATGAGGGCCCGCGGGTCCTCATCGTCCTTGCCCATGAGGCGCACCTCGGGGCCACGGCCCCACGTGAACGACTCCGCGGCCGGTAGCCGCTCGGCGTTGGCCTCAAGGAACGACGTCGCCACAGCGACGAACTCCCGACGCTCATCCTCGTCGAGCGCGGCTGCATGGAGGTCCGCAGTCATCGTCTGTCCGCGATCAGTGGTCGGGATGTGCGCCGAGACCGGCTGCGGCGAGTGCGACCTGCTTGGCGCGTTCGAGGTCGTAGTGCCTGCGCGTCACGATCCGCTGCGCGTACAGACCGCCACCAGCCTGGATGTTGGTGACCAACTGCCAGCCGCCGTAGGAATCCGCTGTCAGGTCACGGATGAGGTGGAACAGGCGGGTGCGGTACTCGCCGTCGATGTCGGATCGGCCCGCCATGTACTTGCGTGCGAGGTGCCCCACCTCGGGGTTTTCGAAGTCTGCGATGGCGGGGGCGGTGACCACGGCGCCGCCGGCGATGTCGTGCAGGTGACGCACCATCAGGTTGAAGTTCGCGGCCCCGGTGTACTTGCCGGCATTGGTGTACAGCTCGTTCGGGAACGCAGCCCCGAACGGGCCGACCTCGGCGTGCATCAGGCAGGCCTCGAGACAGGCGCGCACCACGGTTGCGTGGATGATCATCTCGGAGATCTTCTCCTTGATGTGGGCCTCGCCGGCGAGGCCGTTCGCCTCGGCGATGAGCTGGGCCAGACCCACGAGGAGGTCAGCGCCGTCCGCCATGCCGGAGAGCCCGCCGAGGCGCTCCCAGAGGCCTAGGGAGTGGGCGAACACCGAGGCCTGGGACACCTCTCCGTTGAGGAAGATGCGATCGTTCGGCACGAAGACGTCGTCGAAAATCACGAAGCCCTCGGGATAGTTGTCCGTGCCCGATACGGGGAAGTCACGCAGGTCGTGATGGCGCGGCGCGTACGACGTGTTGATGATTTTCACGCCCGGGGCGTTCACCGGGATCATCGCGGCGATCGCGTAGTCCTCCTCGCCAGCCTTCATCGCCTTGGTGGGAATGGTCATCAGTTCGTGACCAAGCGAGGCGCCGGTGATGTGAAGCTTCGCGCCGCGGATGACGACGCCGTCGCTCTGGCGGCTCACCACGTGCACGTACGCGTCGGGGTCGTCCTGCTTGCCCGGGGGCCGCGAACGGTCACCCTTGGCGTCGGTGATGCACTGGGTGATGCGGATGTCGCGGCGCTGGGCCTCCTCGATGAACGCATTCATCGGCTCGAGGTACTTCGGAGCGGTGTCCTTGATTCGGCCGCACACCGTTGCGAGCGTCATGATCGACGTGTACGTGACGTGGCTGATCATGCCGCTCTGGTGAACCAGATCGACCTTCTGGCGCAGTTCCTCGGAATTCGTCGGGATCCCCGCGAGCGGACTGCGGCCGTTCACCGAGCGGGCCAGCATCCAGTCGTAGCCCTCGGCCGCCTTCTGCACCGACGATCCAAGGATCGGGTGACCCGGCAGGTCATCCACCTTCTCGCCAGCGAAATACGTCGCGCGTCCATCAAAAAGTGACTTCTTGTACTCTTCCCCAGTCATCATGGCTGCGGTCCCCCCTAGGTGCAGTGCCAGAAACAGCATCCGCAGTATCACCCACAACGAGGGGTGGGGTCCACCCCGGCAGTGCGGGGGCGCTACCGTCGTCCCAGCGGACGAAGGGGAACAGGGTGACTGAGGAGTTCGAGCAGCGCAGGCAGAGGGCGGCCTCCGGCAACCTCCACCGCGAGGGCGAGAAACTCGCGCGCCAGAACAAGCTGTTCGTGCGGGACCGTCTGGCATTGCTGCTCGACGAGGGATCGTTCGTCGAGGACGGCCTGCTCTCCAACACAATGGCGGCAGACCTGCCGGCCGACGGCGTTGTCACCGGCATCGGGCGGGTGGACGGTCGCACCGTGTGCGTCGTGGCCAACGACCCGACGGTGAAGGCAGGCTCGTGGGGCGCTCGCACGGTTGAGAAGATGATCCGTGTTACCGAGTACGCGCTCCGCCACGAGGTGCCCATCTTCTGGCTCATCGACTCCGCGGGTGCCCGGATCACCGACCAGGTGGACCTGTTCCCGGGCCGGCGTGGGGCCGGGAGGATCTTCGCGAACCAGGTACGGCTGTCGGGCAAGGTGCCCCAGATCTGCTGCCTGTTCGGGCCGTCCGCCGCCGGTGGTGCGTACATCCCGTCGTTCTGCGACATCGTCATCATGGTGGAGGGGAATGCGTCGATGTACCTCGGCTCGCCGCGCATGGCCGAGGAGGTCATCGGCGAGTTCGTGACGCTCGAGGAAATGGGCGGTGCCCGTATGCACGCAACGGTGTCCGGCTGCGGCGACAACCTCGCCGTGGACGACGCCGATGCGATCTCCCAGGCGAAGGAGTTCTTCTCGTACCTGCCCACGAACTGGCGTGAGACCCCCGACGTGTTCGAGGCACTGGACCCGGTGAAGCCGCTCACGGCCCAAGCGCTGCCCGCCGACGAGGCAATGGGCTACGACATGCACCGCTTCATCGACTGCATCGTCGACGAGGGATCGTTCTTCGCCGTGAAGCCCCTGTTCGCACCGGAACTCACCGTCGGGTTCGGGCGCCTCGACGGTCACGTGGTCGGGTTCGTGGCGAACAACCCGATGCACAAGGGCGGTGTGTTGTTCGGGGACTCTGCGGACAAGGCAGCACGCTTCGTGTGGATGTGTGATGCCTACAACATCCCGCTCGTGTTCCTGGCGGACGTGCCCGGTTTCATGATCGGTACGAAGGTGGAGCGCGAGGGCATCATCCGCCATGGCGCGAAAATGATCACTGCGATCACGGAGGCCACCGTTCCGAAGATCTGTGTCGTGGTCCGCAAGGCCTACGGGGCCGGCCTCTATGCAATGAACGGCCCCGCCTTCGACCCGATCGCCACGCTCGCCCTGCCCACTGCGAAGATCGCCGTGATGGGGCCGCAGGCCGCCGTGAATGCGGTGTACGCCAACAAGATCGCAGCGATCGAGGACCCGGCCGAGCGGTATGCATTCGTGGAGGAGCGGCGCAGGGAGTACGAGGCCGATGTGGACCTCTACCGCCTCGCTTCGGAGATGGTGATTGACGCGGTGGTGTCGTTCGAGGGTCTGCGTGACGAGATGGTCCGGCGCTTCGCCGCAGCGGACCCGCGCGACCGTGAGGCCGTCGAGAAGCGGCACGGCATCACTCCGGGCTGATGCTCGGCCATAGCCTCCGCTGCGCTTCGGCATAGGCCTCGTCCGGCTCGATGCTCACCCGTGGCCCCGGGTTACCAGGGGCTCGGGGCCACCATCTGGCCGGGCAGGTCGGCGAGAGCGGACTGCACGAGCACCCCGTCGCGCTGGATGGCGGTGCCGTTCACGAAGACGTACTGCATCCCGGTCGGCTGGTCCGCAGTGAGGCGCTCGGCACCGGCCGGGAAGTCACGCACACGGCGCACCGGACCGGGATCAATGGTCTTCGGGTCGAACACCACCACGTCGGCGTGATAGCCGGGCTTGAGGTAGCCGCGGTCGGTGAAGTTGAAGATGTCTGCCTGCAGGCCGGAGAGCTTGCGGATGGCGGTCTCCATGCTGAGCACTTTGCGCTCGCGCACCCAGTTGCCGAGGAGGTCGGTGGACAGCGGCGCGTCGCACAACTGGCCGACGTGGGCGCCGGCGTCGGACAGGCCGAGCGTCGTGTGTTCCTCCTGGAGGAGCATCGCAATGCCCTCGGGATCCCCGTTCGCGAGGGTGTTCTTCACCCGAATGTCACTGGGCGCGGCCTCCTCCAGTGTCAGGTCAAGCAGCAGATCGAGCGGGTGCTTGTTGTTCGCTTCCGCGAGTGCCTGGATGCGCTGGCCAACGAGTTCCGGGTGGGCTGTTGACTCCATGATCTCGAACGAGGTCCACTGCGGCGGCAGGAACTTCGTGTCCGTCCAGCCGACCAGCACGCGCTGGCGCCAGGCGGGATCCGCGTACGCGGCCCTGCGCTCTTCCACGGACTTCGACATCAACTCACCGAACACCGGGTTGATGTTGAGGGTGAACGGCTCCTGCATCGTCATCGAGAACGACAGCGGTCGGCACGAGACCTGCGGCCACACCTGTGCGCCGCGCTCCCATCCCTGGCGGTTGATCTCGGCTGCCTTGATGTGCGCCCCGTTCGGGAACGTGAGCAACGCGGTGTACGTGAACGGGATGCCGACACGCTGCTGCATGTCGTAGCACTGCGGGAACGGCAAGTTGTCGCCGCCGTTGATGCCGATGACGCCACGGCCGGTGTCGGCTACGGCCTTGAACAGGCGGTAGATCTCCTCGCTCTCGGCCCAGCGACTCGGGATCGGGCGACCGTCTGCGGCCCGGTGCGTGGCCGCGAAACTCGTTGCGACACCGCAGGCGCCCGCTTCCATAGCGTCTTTCACGATGGCGACCATCTGGTCCACCTCATCGGGTGTGGCCTCACGGCCGATCGCTTCGTCGCCCATCACGTACAGGCGCAGCGGTGTGTGGCCGATGTACGCCGCGAAGTTGAGCAGGCTGCCGTGGCGCTCGACGGAGTCGAGGTACTCCGGGAAGGTTTCGAAGTCCCACGGAACGCCCTCGATGAGCGTTTGTGGGTCCATGTCCTCCACTTTTTCCATGGTGCGGGTGAGGGTGTCGATGTCCTTGGCCTTGATAGGGGCGAACGAGAAGCCGCAGTTACCGGCAACGACGGTGGTGACACCGTGGTAGCACGACGGTGTGAGCGCCGGGTCCCAGAACACCTGGGCGTCGTAATGGGTGTGGATGTCGATGAACCCGGGTGCCACCACCGACCCGGTTGCGTCGATCACCTCGTCGCCGGTGAGACCGACACCGATCTCAACGATGCGGTCGCCCTCGATGGCGACGTCTGCGATGCGGGACGGACCGCCGGTGCCGTCCACCACGGTTCCGCCCTTGATGATCACGCGTGATCCCATCGTGTTCTCCCTGCTCGTCGCCCGGTAACACGGTAAGTCTGGCCCACGCGCGGGGAATGTGCGAGATCTTCCGGGTCCGGGACCGCTCGCCACCCTTGCCGGAGGGGGCAACAAGCCCAAAACGCAAGGATCTCGGTCTACTTCTGGCGGACAGGTCGCCAGAAGTAGACCGAGATCCCCGAGGAATCTGGCGTGGGTCAGTCCAGGCGTGCGGTGGCGGTACCGGTGATCACGGCATCGCCGTCCTGGTCCTTGGTGACCACCATGAAGTCGGCGTAGTTCACGCCGCCCTCGTTGCGGATCGCCTCGACGGTTGCCGTCGTGGTGAGGGTTGCGCCCGGGAACACCTGCTTGGTGAAGCGCACGCCGTACTTGGTGAGGCGTCCGTCGCCCACCCAATCGGTGAGCACCCGGCCCGTCATGCCCATGGAGAGCATGCCGTGTGCGAATACCGACGGGTACTTGGCGACTTCCTGGGTGAACTTGTCGTCGGTGTGCAACGGGTTGTAGTCACCCGACGCGCCGGCGTACATGACGATCTGTGTGCGGGAGAGGTCGTCTACGACGACCACCTCGCGGCTGTCGCCAACCTTGAGTTCGCTCGCCTTGAGGCTCACTTGGACTCCACCACCTTCTCGGTACGCACGCCAACACCGCGTGCAGTAACCACCAACTCGCCAGCGACCGTGCGGTACTCGGTGGTGGTTTCGCTGAACAGCAACTTGCCGCCGCGGCGGCCTTCTTTC
>CAFAAJ010000052.1_pt1 | contig 13727 bp, 8 predicted proteins | sample 7267551 | NCBI WGS metagenome assembly CAFAAJ01 (sample SAMEA6813983, study PRJEB35770) | uncultured Acidimicrobiales bacterium | biome: Freshwater; feature: Freshwater reservoir; material: water | place: Czech Republic | collected 2017-08-18 | depth 30m m
CGCCGACCACCACCAGCTGCGTCTTCGTAGATGCCGACTTGTGCTTAGTAGGTCCCACGCCGCTCGACCCGCCGCCGCCCCCCCCGCCGCTGTCACCAGTGCCGTCGCCGGAACTCATTGATATTGATATTGATGTTGATCAGGTGACGGCGACCACCACCACGGTGCCGACCACCACCACGGTGCCGACCACCACCACGGTGCCGACCACCACCACGGTGCCGACTACCACCACGGCCCCAACGCCGGTCACAGCACCCACTTCACTTTCCAACAGCGGGATCAGGCTCACCAACCAGGTGGGCACTGTGGGCCCCAACGCGTCGGGAATCCAAACGTGGACTGGCACCGCTACCGCCGCGTTCGGCCTCCTGAGGATCCCGGTGACGCTGGCCTACTCGAGCAACCTGCAGTGGACGCTGACCGCCAGTGCCGCCGCAGCAACCGTCAGCATGAATTTCTTCTCACTCTCCCTCACTGCTATCAGCGGTTCGGTGACCGCCACCCCTGAAGGAACCACCTGGAACCTTGTCGGCGCGTTGGGTACCCGGCTCGTGGTGGTGGGTGGCTCAGCGACCGCACCGCAGGGCAAACTTGCTGTCCTCGGCGGCACGGTTGCCGTTGAACCCTTGTGCCCCACGCTCGCAGTCTCCACCGGGCTCTGCCCGCCCGGCATCGGGGGCACCTACCTGCGCCTCGTCGGCGACAAAACCAACGCAACTGCCGGCTTCTACGCAAACCTCGGCACGGGGGTTCCCCTCCAAGCGCTCGGTACGTACGAGGCCGCCGTGAACCTTGCCACGGGCGCCTTCGTGCTGGAGGGCCAGTTCGACGCCACCAGCGAGGCCGCTATGAGCGGCATCGTGATGACCGGGCTGACCGTCCGGGTGGCGGCAGGCGAGCGAACCTTCGCGACGCTTGCCGGTGGCATCGTCCCCATGAGCGGGGCGGCGAACGGGGGCTTCGACGTCCTCGTCCGCGGCAGCGGCCGGATCAAGGTGCCCAAGTTCGGTTCCTGGAATGCCCCACGCATCTCGCTGGCCTACGCCAACGGCGGCTTCGTCGTGGTCGGGTCGCTCGCAAACAGGCCCAGTTTCGGCGATGCCAACATGTCCAGCTTCGCGTACTTCAACACCCAGGCGGCCACGAACACCTGGGTGCTCGGCACCGTGCTCCTCGTGCTGCCGGAGACCTACATGTTTGCCGGTTCGATGCAAACCCCGGACTTCCTCACCAAGCACCTCGGCGTGCCGAAGAGGGAACTCGGGGTGTACGCCACGTACACCACCTCGGGCATCGCAAGGATCACCGCGGTGATACCAGCGAACCTCAAGCTTCCGCCGATCCCCAACGTGAAGACCACGATCACCAGGTTCACGCTGACCTCGACGATGAACTTCGAGCCGAATCCGGGATCAACCGAATACGGGTATCAGGTTGCCGCCAACGGCGTGATGTCGATCAACAACAACGCCGAGATCGCGCTCGTTCTCGCCCTGAAGTACACGCCGTTCGAGTTCTCCATTGCGCTCTCCGCGGTCGGGTTGAACGGTGGAGCGGTGTGGCCGAATATCTTCGGGGTAACCGGTCTGAACCTCAATGCCGTCGCGATCCAGCTCAACCTCACCCCGGGTCGGTTCCCGTTCGTGGGCATTGGGCTCGCCGGCTCCGGCAGCCTCCCCGGCAAGCTGCGCGAGTACATGGGCATCGCCTCCAACGCGCCGATCCCGATCTCGTTCGTGATGAACCTCGGGTCGGTGGACCCCTGCCTGTCGGTGTCTGTCGGCGACCCGAGCAGCGCAACGCCGATCACTGCCATGCCACCGGGCACGAAAGTGCTCACGTCAACGTACCTCAGCCTGCTCGTGTCGCCATTCGGTTGTTCCGTCGGGGTGTTCGACGTGCCAGCCGGGGTGCAGATCCGGGCGAAGGCAGCCGTTCTCTCGACCGCGGTGGAACTCTTCGCCGCCTACAACCCGAACGCCGCCGGTCCGCCCGGCGTACCGAAGACACCGTCATTCCGGGCCTGGCTCAAGGTGGACAACCCCAACTCCGACGCGAAGGTGAGGGTTGATGGATCGCTGAGACTGTCCTTTGCAGCCGGGGGATGGGTGCTCCTCCCGTTCATTGAGATCATCGGCGGGATCAAGATCGGCGGGGCAGCTCGGATCAACCTCTTCGGCAGGTGCTCGCTTACCGGTTGCGATGCCGGAGGGTCTGGTGCCGTTTCGATCGGCGGGTTCAACCTCATCATGGCGGTCAAGGTAAAGAACCTCGGAATGCCGTGGTGGTCTGTCTCTGCCTCGGGAACCATGAATGTCGCCGGGTCTCAGCTTGCGATAACCGGGGCGTGGGACCCGCTCAATGGGGGCTATCAGTTCAGCGGTAGCGGCACCTTCCCGAACGGCAAACTGCTCGAGAGCTTCGAACTGAGCCTTTCCTGGAACCCATTCAACGGCACCCTCCCGAAAGCAACGTTCCGCGCCTCGGGCACGCTCGGTGGACGGTTCAAGTCCGCCACAGGCGTGGCCGGAACGTTCTCGACGGGTTCGGTGGACCTGCTGCCGACCGCCTCCGAACTGAGACTGGTGGTGAGCCCGAACGTTGACCTCGGCCTCATCTCGATCCCGGTTTCACTCGGGTTCGTTGTCTGTCTGACGGGTCCCTGTGCGGGAACGGTCACGTCAAAGTTCGGTATCTCGTCGAACTTCAAGGGCATCCCCATCAACCTCCCGGACATCAACCTCGGCGAGTACTGGAACTTTGACGCCTCCACGTCGGGTTCGTTCTCGGGTTCGGGCAAGGTGGGAAGCGACTGGGGTGGCCTCAAGGGCGACTTCTCCGGAACCGTGACGCTAGGGATCTCGTCGTCGGCGGGCCTGACCGTCGACCCCAACGTGAGCGTGCAAGCCTCCGCCGGCTACGGAGGCAGCTGGCATGGCATGGGGACGGTCGGGGCCGACGTCGACATGTCAGGGCTCCAATTCAGGTTCTGCAAGAGCAAGACCATCGCCGGAAAGACCTTCACGATCTGCATCCCCTAAATCGGCCGGATTGCCACCGTGCGTATGCGACTGGCCTCCCTGAGAAGGAGTCCACCGGTCGCAAATAGTGACAGTTAGGCTAAAAGTGGTGATGTCACTACCCAACGTAAGATTTCTGTTACATACTCCCCGTGGGGCGGAGACCCTGACCGATCAACAATCGATCCGAGGGAGGGATTCACATGAAGAAGTTCGCACTCGGACTCATCGCCGCAGCCACCGCTACCGCAGGCGCCTTTGCCTTCGCACCGTCGGCCAACGCCGCCGCCCCCGAGACCACCCGCATCGGCTGCTACATCCCGGCACCCGGCCAGTTCGTGTCGGTATCGGTCGTGATCGAGGCAATCGGCAACACCAACCCGACCCCGGGCGTTCCGATGGTCTGGAACTGCCTGCAGTGATCCGCTGACAGCGCGATCAAAAACTCGCAACAAGGGGCGCACCGCACGGTGCGCCCCTTGCGCGTGCCGCCACTGTCGGCAACCGAGTGGTCCGCTCCACCGTCTCGGTATCCTCCTGCGGTGATTCCGAGCACCGATGCACCAGCAATCCAAGGGCGCTCGAGACGGCGGCGGCGCTCGACGATCGTCTGGAGCGTTTCCGGCGTACTCCTTGCTGCCGCAGCAATCGTCCTCGTGGTATCGATATCCGGCAGCGGTAGTCGTTCCGGAACGCTCGTGAACGGTTGCGATGTCGTCCGCTTGGCGCAGTGCCCCGACGCCGATCTCGCCAACACGGACCTCAGGGGGAAGACCTCACCGAGGCGAATCTCATCAATGCCCAACTCTCGGGGGCAAACCTCACGAACGCCGATCTCAGTGGTGCGGATCTGACCAGCGCAGTGCTCACCGGCGCAGATCTCACCAACGCGAATCTCGCGAACGCCTTCCTGCCCTACATCGTGTCGGGTCGGATCATCGGGGTTCCTCGGGTATTGCCCGCCGGTTGGACGCTCGTCAATGGATTCCTGATCGGACCCTGGGCAAACCTCACCGGTGCAGACCTCACCGGGGCGGACCTCACCAACACGAACCTCGCCAACACGAACCTCACCGCTGCGATCCTCACGCGTACCACTCTCACCAGGGTGGACCTCACGAACGCCAACCTCACGGACGTCATCAGCGGCGGACTCATCGATTCGCCGAACGTGCTCCCAACGGGTTGGGCGATCGTCAATGGATACCTCATCGGGCACTGGGCAAACCTCACCGGTGCAGACCTCACCGGGGCGGACCTCGCCGGGACGGACCTCACCAACACCACCCTGATCAACGCCGTCCTCGCGAACGCCAAACTCGGTGGGGTCAATCTCACCGGAGCAGACCTCACGGGGGCGGACCTCACGGGGGCGGACCTCACGGGGGCGGACCTCACCGGTGCAAACCTCACCAACGCAACGCTGGCTGGGGCCAAATTTGCCGCAGCAAACCTCACCGACGTCGTCTCCAGCGGTCTCGTCGACGCACCCGCTTCATTGCCTGACGGGTGGAGCATCGTGGACGGGACCATTGTGGACGGAAGGATCACCGCGCCATGAGCCAGAACACTCAACCCACAAGCGGAGATGGGCGCTCCCGTTGGTCCTGGGCTTCCATGACGCGTGCTGATCGGCGAAAGTTTCGAACGCTGGCGCTTGGCGTTGGTACTGCGGCAACCCTTCTTGCGCTCACCGTTGTGGTGGTCGTGAGCGCGGTGGGCAGTCGCTCGGGCACCTTGGTATCCCCAACTGGTTGCTCAAACACCACGGCCAGCAATCTCAAGTTCGACCCGGCAACCGGCGCCGAGGGAACCAGCGTCTACATCACGGGCTCAAACTTTGCTGACGTCACCGACATCACGTTCAACGGCAAGTCGGTGAACTCTTTCTCCATCGTGTCCGCTACTGAGATCACCACGGCAGTTCCCGGTGGTGCGAGCAGTGGTCCGATCGCCGTCGTGTCGAATGCAACCCCCATCACCAGCGACACCTGTTTCACCACAACCTCGCCAGCGGTCACGGCGTTCAGCCCAACCTCGGGTGCCGCCGGAACGGTCCTCATCCTTACCGGCACCAATTTCACAGGCGCAACTGCCGTGAAATTCAACGGTTCACCCACGACACCCACCACGGTGACCGCAACCTCGATCACCGTCGCCGTTCCACCGAACGCGGTAACGGGACTCATCTCCGTGGAGACCCCGGTAAGCACCGGCGTCGGTGCCGGAACGTTCAGCGTCTCGTCCGCAGCGATCACCGAATTCTCCCCTGCGCTCGGCGCTGTCGGAACCGTGGTCACCATCACGGGCGCAAACCTCTCGGGGGCAACAGCCGTCCGTTTCGGCACCACACCTGCAGCATCGTTCACCAACGTGTCAGCTACGACCGTCCAGGCGACTGTGCCAACTAACGTCACCACCGGCCCCATCAGCATCTCGACTTCGGCAGGAACTGCGACCGCATCGGCCGACTTCGCAGGCCCACCGACCATCACATCGTTCACCCCCACCACTGCTGCACCAGGCTCCACGGTGACGATCACCGGCACCAATCTGAGCTCAGTGACCTCGGTCGAATTCGTCGGGTCCACGGCAGAACCCGCGTTCACGATCGACTCACCAACGCAGATCACGACAACTGTTCCCGCGGACGCTACGACTGGCCAGTTGTCGGTTCGAGGCACAGCCTTTGCCATAAGTGCCACCCCGCTCACGATCGGCCCGTCGATTTCGTCAATCTGGCCGCTTGACGGTCCGTCGGGCACGGTGGTGACGATCACGGGCTTCAATCTCTTCCAGTTGACCGGGGTCACCTTCAACGGCATCCCCGCCCAATTCCAAACAGTCTCCTACACGCAGGTCACCGCAACGGTCCCAACGGGCGCAACAGCAGGAGCCGTTCGGGTGCTGAGCGCGGCCGGCAACGCAAACAGCCCGGTTGCGTTCGGCCCCCAGGCGGTTCCAGCCCTCCCAACCGATCCCGACGCCCCGATCAGTGTGCCAACGCCGTCGTCTGGATCCAGCGGCACCACCACCACAACAACCCCAACAACATCTGCTCCAACCACCCAGTCGGCTCCAGCAATGCTGTCGAATGGCCAAATTGGACTCTCCAATCAGGTTGGCGCGAACGCAACCGATGCGGCGGGGGTATCGACGTGGAACGGCACTGCGGACGCATCGTTTGGGAAGCTGCGCATTCCTGTCTCGCTGAGCTACACCAACGACACGAAGTGGACACTCAGTGCCAACAATGTCACTGGGGCGTTTGCCATCCGGTCGGTGAGCCTCTCGATCAACAACATCGCGGGATCGATTGTCGCGACACCCAGCAGCACCGTGTGGGACCTCCGAGGAAGGCTTGCTTCCGCCGCAAGCATCATCGGCGATTCTGGCGCCACCACCACCGGCAAACTCGCACTGCTTGCCGGTGCAACGGTGCGAATCCAACCGTCGTGCCCGACGGTTGCGAACACGACCTCGGTCTGCCCCACCAGCGACACCACGTCAACGTTCTTGGCCCTCCAGGCAGACGGCGGCACCTCGGGTTCAGGGTTCTACGCCAACCTCGGCAGCGGACTCCCCCCGCAGTCGTCGGGTGACTACCGGGCTGCGGCGAACCTGACCTCTGGCGCATTCGTGATGCTCGGCAACTTCGATCAGACAAGCACCGCAAGCCTCGCTTTCGGCACTGTCCTGATGTCTTTCTTGACGCTCAAGGTCGCGGCAAACGACCCGGCCTTTGCTGCACTACCGGGCGACATCACCATCGACAGTGGCTCCGCCAACGGCGGATTCGATGTACTCGTGGCTGGCTCAGGACAGGTGAGTGTCCCCGTGGTCGGCAGTTTCGTCCCCAAGAGACTCTCGGTTGCCTACATCGACGGTGGCACCGTCACGGTCGGCACACTCAGCAATAAGGCCGACCTCGGCGGTGCCCAGATGGGCAGCATTGCTTACTTCGGTTCTCAACAGGACATCTCTGCCAAGGTGCTCGACACGATTGTTCGGGTCCCTCCGAGGACCTTCATGTTTGCTGGTTCGCTGGCAACGCCGAAGTGGCTCAACGAAAATCTCGGAGTCCCCAAGGACAACTTCGGGGCATACGCCACGTATACGACGAATGGCCTGCTCAAGATCTCTGCGGTGGTTCGGGCCAGCCTGAAACTCCCGCCGATGCCCCACGTGAAGGCGACGATCAACGCCTTCACGCTCACCGCGATCGTGAATCTGGAGCCAACTATCGGCTCGGAGACCGGCTTCGAGATCGCCGCCAACGGAACGGTGTCCATCGACGGAAACGCTCCGATCGCTGTGGTGCTTGCAGCCCGAGCCGTCAGTAAGTGCACGGCGGTCGTGCCGAGACTCGTTGGTGGTTTCGTCATCACGATCTTGGGCAAGACGCTCAATACTTGTGTTGCCGAAGCATCGCAGGCCACGCTTGCGCTCTCTGCAGTAGGCGAGAACGGCAAGGCGGTATGGCCAGACATCTTCGGGGTCACCGGGTTGAGCCTCAACTCGGTAGCCATCCAAATCGGTTTGACCCCCGGAATCTTCCCGTACGTGTCGATTGGACTCGCTGGGGACGGCACCATCCCCGGCAAACTCCGCGAATACATGGGAATTGAGTCGAACGCTCCGATCCCCGTCACGTTCGTGATGAACCTTTCCGCGGTGAGCCCGTGCCTGTCCGTCACGGTCGGCGACCCCAACAGTTCCACGCCGATCGCTGCATTCCCCCCGCAGTCACAGGTCGTCACCGTCACCCTCGTCAGTCTGTTGATCTCCCCATTTGGCTGCTCGGTTGGAATTTTCGACGTTCCGGCCGGCGTGCAGATTCGCGCGAAGGCCGGAGTGTTCGCCACGACGGTCGACCTCTTCGCGTTCTACAACCCGAACCCTGGCGGCCCTCCTGGCAGCGTCAAGACACCGCAGTTCCGCGGGTGGCTAACCGTCGACAATCCGGCTTCCGACAAGAGTTTCCGTGTTGACGGATCACTTCGTCTGTTCTTTGCTGCCGGAGGGTGGAACCCGAACCCTCGCGCCGACCTTGTCGGTGGGATCAAGGTGGGCAGCGCTGCACGCATCGACATCTTCGGTAACTGCACAGTGCTGATTGGCTGCTCAGCAACTGGCTCCGGCGAGGTGTCGCTCAACGGGTTCAGCCTCGCGATGGATGTCACGGTGACCAATCTCCTCACGCCGTTGATGCTGTTCGAAGCCTCCGGTTCGCTGCGAGTTGCCGGCGCGCTCGTCACGCTGAGTGGTTCGCTCCAGCCACTCACGGACTCATTCTCGTTCACCGGAACCGGAACCTTCCCGAACGGCGGAATCCTGAGGAACTTTGACGTCGAACTCGCCGCAGTTGTCAATGCACCCCGCTTCCAGTTCGGGCCTCCGGTCTACGTCCAGCCCACGTTCCGGGCCAGGTTCCGTGGTTCGGGTGCGCTGGGAGGTCGCTTCAGGACAATCTCCGGATTTACCGGCCAGTTCACCACTGGTTGGGTGAACCTCATTCCCAACCGCTCGCGGTTGAACCTCGTCGTCAGTCCGAGACTCGATCTCGGCCTCGTCACCGTGCCGGTGACACTCGGCTTCGTCGTCTGCCTGACGGGCTCCTGTGCGGGAACGGTCACCCCGCGGTTTAGCTTCTCCTCAAGTTTCAAGGGCATTCCGTTCAGTATTCCCGATACCGATCTGGGCGACGACTGGGGATTCACCGCATCCACGTCCGCGTACTTCAGCGGTTCGGATCAGGTTGGGAACAGCACTGCTGGGCTGAAGGGCGAATTCTCGGGAGACGTCACGCTCGGCATCTCGTCCTCGGCGGGCTTGACCGTTGGCAGCAACGTGAAGGTGACGGTCTACGTCGGCGCCGGTGGATGGGACAAGTTGGGGAGCCGAGGGACCAACATGAACATCTCGGGAGACAACTTCAGGTTCTGCTTCGAACGCAGCGTTGCCGGCAAGAACTTCAAGATCTGCATCCCGTGAGTTGAGCGACGGGTCCGCGCCCGGAGGACCTAGGACCCGGGCGCGGCTCGGCCGTGCTACTGACTCATGAACGCTCGCGGCAGGTCAGTCGAGGATGTGGTACCAGGCGTCGTCCGGTGCTCGCTTGCCCGTGAGGAAACTCGGCTGCATCAGATTCGTGCCCGTCACCGGCGTGACCGTGGACCAGTCGTAGGAAACGAGGCGCTTCTGGATGCGCCACTCGCCGTTGCGCTCCTCGAAACGGTCGATGTAGCGCACGTGTGTGACGCGCTCCATCACCGTGCCGTCTTCCGCCACTGAGCGGTCGCCACCGAAGCAATACGTCTCGGCGCGCGCACAGTGCTGGTCGAGCAATACCTCGACGAGCACGTTGCCCACCACATGCTTCAGCACGTAGTTCGGCACTACCGGAGCGTCCTTCACCATGGCGAACAGCGCCGAAACCGGCCCGTTGAAGATGCCAGCGTCCATCGTGGCATCTGGCCAGAAGCACGACACCATCAACTCGTAGTCGCTTCGGTCGGAGGCCTGTGCAGAGCGCAGGATGGCTTTCTTGATGGAACGCTCAGCGAGCATCTCATCGATCTCGTGGTCTCGGTCTTGGCTCATGAATTTCTCCCTTGTGTTAACTCGTTGTACTTCTGTTGATTCATCGCTCATTCACGCTGTCTACCGCGCCTTCACCCCGACGAGGCACCACGCCATCATTCGGCGCGGCGCGTTCTCCAGCAGATACAGCAGCATCCCCCGCTTGGGGAACCGCACGTACTTGCGGTTCGCCTGCACCGCGCTCACCACAGCCACCGCCAGTGTTGCCGGCGCGATGTGGGGTGCCAGTTTCAGCGTCGTCATCCGTTTCACGGCGGCCTGCACGGCCGGCGAGGCGACGATGTTGTCCCACATGCCGGTGTCGATCGGTCCGGGTTCCACGAGCGTGACCCCGATCGGCGTGCCCTTGAGGTCAGCGAGCAGGCCGCCAGAGAAGTGCGACAGCCCAGCCTTAGCCGAGGAGTAGACGGAGGTGGACGGGATGTTCGCGATCCCTGTCATCGACGACACGTTCACGATGTGCCCGCGGCCGCGCTGCAGCATCCCCGGGAGCACCTGACGCGTGAGGCGCTCGGGCGTGGTGAGGTTGAGCGAGATGCTGCTCGCGATGTCCGCCTCGTCCATCTCGTCGATGAGGCGATTCGTCTCCACCGCGGCGTTGTTGACGAGCACATCCACCGGGCCGCCGTCTGCCTCGATGCGCTCGATGAGGCCATCCACCTGAGACTGGTCCGACAGGTCGACGGCGTAGGCAGCGCCGCCCAGTCGTGCCGCAAGCGCGTGGATTGTCTCGCTGCTGCGGGCCACCAGCACCACCTTCGCTCCCGCCGCCGCGAACGATACGGCGAGCGCCTCGCCGAGCCCGCGGCTCGCACCTGTGATCAGTACCCGCTTGCCCGAAAGTTCCATCAGTACGTCCCCCTGTTCATCGGCTGGCTGCAATCACGCGTGCTCCCCAGCGCTGTGATGGCCTGCCTGTAGACACGCAGGGTACGCTCCTCACGATGGTGCCGCAGGACGCTCGAATTTTTGTGGCCGGACATAGGGGCCTCGTCGGGTCGGCCATCGTGCGCCGCCTCGAGTCCGCCGGCTATACGAACCTCCAGGTTGCCACCCGGGAGCAGCTCGACCTGCGAGACCAAGCGGCGGTGAACTACTGGTTCCGTGACCACCGCCCCGAGTACGTGTACCTCGTGGCCGGCACCGTGGGCGGCATCCTCGCCAACAGCACCCGCCCGGCCGAGTTCCTTTACGACAACCTCATGATCCACGCCACCGTGCTGGAGGCCGCCCGCCAGATCGGCACCACCAAGCTGCTCTACCTCGGCTCGTCGTGCATCTACCCGCGTGAGGCCCCGCAGCCGATGACCGAGGAGGCGCTCCTCACGAGCCCGCTCGAACCCACCAACGAGCCCTACGCGATCGCCAAGATTGCCGGCATCAAGCTGTGCAGCGCCTACCGCCGCCAGTACGGCTGCAACTTCATCTCCGCAATGCCCACGAACCTCTACGGCCCGGGCGACAACTTCGACCTGGACTCCAGCCATGTGCTACCGGCACTGATGCGCAAGTTCCACGAGGCCAAGCTTGCCGGTCAGAGCGACGTGACGATCTGGGGAACCGGCTCGCCCCGGCGTGAGTTCCTCCATGTGGACGACCTCGCCGATGCCTGCGTGTTCCTCATGGACCACTACGACGGCGAACAGCACGTCAACGTGGGCACGGGCGTGGACGTCACGATCAAGGAACTCGCCGAGATGGTGGGACAGGTGGTGCACCCCAACTCGCGCCTCGTGTTCGATACGACCAAGCCCGACGGGTCGCCGCGCAAGCTGCTCGACGTAAACAAGCTTGCCGGGATTGGCTGGGCTGCCAGCACCGGGCTCGCCGACGGCATCCGTTCAACCTACGAGTGGTTCCTCGCCCAGCACAGCGTCCGTTCCTGAGGCGCTGCTGACCGTTCCCCGCTAGGCGGTGGCGTGTGGTGACCAGTACTGCACCTGCTGTAAGCAGGGCAGCGGCGAGCCACAGCGACCCGGGTGGGCGAACGGTTCGGGCGGCCCGTTATGCTGGGCTTTCCATTTGGAGAGGTGCCGGAGCACGGTTGAACGGGACGTCCTGCTAAGACGTTGGCTGCCCAAAAGCGGTCCGTGGGTTCAAATCCCACCCTCTCCGCCAAATGGACCAGCGATGGTGCAGTCCGCGGCGAGGTTTCTCCGCTGCGTTACGGCTCCTACACTGATCCATCACATACTGCGCCCGTAGCTCAATGGATAGAGCTTTTGATTACGGATCAAAAGGTTGGGAGTTCGAGTCTCTCCGGGCGCGCTGAGCACACTGCTCGAATCTGCTGGTAGCGGCCCCTTTTTGGGGCCGTTGCTCGTTTTCGGGGTGTGGTCAGGGTCGGCCGGCCGGGAAGGTCTTGACTACACATGACTACGTCCGGAGGCGGGTCGCTCCGGACGCGCCGAAGATCGAATAGCCCGCGAGCCGCCGCTCACTTCGTGCGCGTGAGGTTCACGATGAACGTGGTGGGCTTGTCGTCGGTGCGCACGAAGCGTGCCGCGAGGTGGTCAGCATCCACCACGCTGATCTCGATGTAGAAGCCAGTAGTCGTCATCATCACGTCCGCGCGCCCGGTCGCCACGTTCACCTCAGCGGTGCCCACGAGCGGGAACTTGATGGTCTTGCCCGTTGCGTCTACGAAACTCTCGTAGCCGAACAGGTTTGCGCCCTCTGCTCGCTCGATCACGAGGTCGAGTGCAGTGGGGATCACGATCCCCTTCGACCGCGACGGGAACTCGTACTTCCCGCTCCAGGTGCCAACAAGGTTGGGCACCTGCTGCACGGTGGTCGGCGTTGCCGCAGAGTCCGCTGAATCGCTACCGCAACCGGCAGCGGTGAGCGACAGCACGGCAACACCAAGAGTGACGACAAGGGCGCTAGAGAGACGACGACGGATAGACACCAAGCCAGTATCGCAGACGCCAGTTTGCTCCCGCATGTTGGGCTGGACGACTCAGTTGACACCACTGAGTTGGAGGTCCAACGTGTACTGCAGCACGGCGCCCGTGCCGGTTTGGCCGTCACGACGAGCCGTCGCGGTGCCCGTTCCCGTCACACCAGCGTACTTTCCGGTCCCACCGAGCACCTTCACCGTTCCCTTGACGTAACCCACCTCGCCTACCTGGCTCGTTGATCCGGCGTAATCGAACGACAACGTGTTTTCTTTGTCGAGCGAGAAGGTCCAGAACCCCTCGAAGGGCCCGTTGCCGTTCGTGTAGTGGTTGATGAGGTACAGAAGTTCCACGTCAACGTTCTCACCTGCGAACTCTGCCTGACCGGTAACGATTCCGGCGCCGTACGTCACCTGCAGGTCGCGGCCTGTCTTGTGCGTCGCCACCGGTGCGTCCTTTGTCGACAGATCCACACTCACGGTGAACGCAGTGCCGGTATCCGAACTGTCGGTCGAGCATGCCGCAACCGCACCGCTGGCGATGCCGAGGAGGAGGAATGAGACAAGGGGCTTGAGCAGGCGGTTCACACCAGTATTTCTAGCAGCCCACCGGATGGCGCTACTCCGCTGCGGCGGCAACGAGCTCGGCGAGCACGCGGCGCATCTCGAGCGTGATGCGGTCTGCCTTCGTGTGCAGGTCCGCCGTTACGTCGAGTGACACCCCCTTGCGCCACATGCGCTCGAGCATCGCCTGGTCCTCAAGCGCCACCGCGATCTGGAACTTCACGGTGTCGGCACGCATCTCCTCGGTGTCGGCGATGTCGTTGCGGTAATCGGTGCAGAACAGACGGGTAGTCGTTGCATTCACCGGTTGGTGGCAGAAGCTGATGGTGAGGACCGAGTTCTCGGCCGGGTAGTTGATGCGCAGGTACACGTGGTGGGGTGGCGTGAACACGAAGTACGACTCGCGCTGGTTCGAGCGGAAGTCCTCCCCCGGCTCGTAGGAGTCGGCGAGCGCCTTGGTGAGGTGCCAATAGCTCACCGAGTACTTCCAGCCGTCGCGCACCACGTCGTAGTCACCCACCAGCCGGTCGTCCGGGTCCGCAAAAGTCGCCACATGGAGGAACGCGAAGTGTCCCTGATCGAGGAAGTTGTCCGCCATCTGCGCGGCGCTCGCCTTCCACTCCATCGGCGGCAGTGGACAG
>CAFAAJ010000053.1_pt1 | contig 13590 bp, 13 predicted proteins | sample 7267551 | NCBI WGS metagenome assembly CAFAAJ01 (sample SAMEA6813983, study PRJEB35770) | uncultured Acidimicrobiales bacterium | biome: Freshwater; feature: Freshwater reservoir; material: water | place: Czech Republic | collected 2017-08-18 | depth 30m m
ATCCGCTGGTGAATCCTCGTACGGACTCGCTGGATCAAACCCTCTGGTGCTTGGTCGAGATCGGTCACGACGCTGGCGTCAAAAAGTGCATGGCGTTCGGCCGGGCTGAGCTTCTCCAGTTCTGCTGCAGTCCATACCTTCTGTTCCATGCCGCGAACGCTACCTCGTTCGACGACCGACAGCGGTTCCAACAGCAAGCGGTGCTGGCTCCGCGTGGCAGGTCGGAAGTGCACGGGCCGGAAACGCTGGGGACCGGGCGGAGACACCTTCGCCTCCTCTTTCAAACCCGGCCATGACCAGGGACAGTGTTGTGAAATCTACAACAACGGGTGGGCGCAGAGGGACTCGAACCCCCGACCTATGCCTTGTAAGGGCAGTGCTCTAACCAACTGAGCTATGCGCCCGCTAGGACACTGATCGTATCCGCCGAACACCGTGGGTATCCCCGATCACACGCGCGGCCGAAACTACCGTTTCCCATGTGGCCGGCAGATCCAGTGGTTCAGACAACGACTCGCTCCGTCGTTACCTCGAAGAAGTCGGCGCCCATCCGCTGCTGACGGCCGAGGACGAACAGCGACTCGCTGCGGTGATCATCGCTGGGCGGGCCGCAACTACTCGCCTCGAGGAAGGCCCGGTTAGCACCGCGCAACGGGTCACCCTGAAGCGGGCTGTACGCGACGGCGAGGAGGCCCGCACCCGCTTCATCAACGCGAACCTCCGGCTCGTCGTGTCCATTGCCCGCCGTTTCGACGGAGGCGGCCTCTCGGTGCTCGACCTCGTGCAGGAGGGCAACCTCGGACTCATGCGCGCTGTCGAGAAGTTCGACCACACGAAGGGTTTCAAGTTCTCCACCTACGCAACGTGGTGGATCCGTCAGGCGATCGGCCGAGCCCTGGCAGACGGGTCCCGCACAATCCGAGTGCCCAGCCACGTGCGCGAGACCTACTCGCTCATCGACCAGAGCACCGAGCGTCTCGCAGCCGAACTGGACCGGCCACCCACCTCGGCAGAGGTAGCCAGACACACCGGCCTGAGCAAGGACCACGTCGATCTCGCACGTCAGCACCGGAACGCGCTCGTGTCGCTCTCTGCGCCGGTCGGGGCCGAGGGCGACACAGACCTGGGTGACCTGATTGCCGATCGATCGGCCGAGACCGCCTTCGACGAGATGATCCGCCGGATCGACCGACGCGTCCTCGATGCGCAGCTCGCCCGCCTATCCGAGCGTGAGCGCGAGGTGATCGTGCTCCGCTTCGGGCTCGGCGACGAGCCGTGCACGCTCGCCGAGATCGGTGAGCGTTTCGATCTCACCCGCGAACGAATCCGACAGATCGAGGCACGTGCGCTCGGCAAGCTTCGCCACCCGAGCGTGCGGCGGCTCTGGCCGGACCGAGCGAAGAGCCCCGTACCAGCCTGACCGGCGACTAACGAGCCCGGGCAGCCAGCAGCACGTCGAGCAGTTCCGATGTCCCTGCCGCTACCGGTGTGCGCCTCGCTGAGTGGTCCAGCACGAACAGGTCTCGCGAGAAGGCGTCCTCACACACTGCGCCCGCTTCCCGGCAGATGTGGACCGCTGCCGCATAGTCCCACACCCCGTGGGCCTCGTCGACACAGTCCACGTAGCCATCGAGCACCCCCGAGGCAACCGCACAGATATCGAGCGCCGCTGCTCCCATGGTTCGGTACTGGGCCCAGCCGTAGTGCTCCCGCGGCAATCCGTTGAGCCCGAGCACCGCAGCGCCGAGGTCGGTGCACCCCGACGGCGAGAGGCGATGGCCGTCCGCGTTCGCCCCAGCACCCCGCACGGCGCTGAACCGCGGCCCACCACCCTGATGGGCAACGAGCGACACCCGCGGACCGTCTGCATCGATCGCGCAGAGGGCCGTGGCGAACCACGGGAGCCCGCGAGACGCGTTCGTGGAACCGTCCAGCGGGTCGACCACCACGACGAGTGGGCGGTCCGCGCCCTCGAAACCGCTCTCCTCGGAAAGAACCCCCACCCCGGCACGGCGGAGCACCGACAGGACTGCCGCATCGGCATCCAGGTCGGCGGCGTACTGCCCCGGACGCAACCCGGAGGGCCCCCAGTCGTGCACGGATGCGAGAGCGAGTGCCACGGCGTCGGCGGCGTCGTGCAGGAGTTGGAGCAGTGCCTCGTCGGTCATCGTTGACCGGACGGTAGTGTCCAAAGTGCTTCCTCGCACCGCTACGTTCGCGCCCGACGCGACAAGGAGTTCTGTTGGCCGTCATCGACGTCGCCGGTTTCATCGCAGACCTGAAGACCCATGCGGTCGACCACGGGTTCCACGTCCACGATGAACGACATTTCGTGGAGACCTACTCACTCCGCCAGCTCTGGGAGGTGGACCTGCACCCCGAGGAGGCGTGCGACGGCCCGACCGACCTGCATCTCTCGCTTGAGGTGGACCCCCGGGCCCTGCTCGGCTTCGAGGATGCCATCCTCAAGCAGGACAGCCCGGACGACGAGCCACCGGAGGGGTATTCCTTCCCGCTCCACTTCACCTGGACCCTGCCCCCGCTGTCATCGGCACCGGACCTGTTGGTGCTCGCCACCGAACTGGCAGGTGTGGGCGGTATGGAACTTCCGGTCGAGGTGACCGCCATCGACTCCATCCAGTCGGTGACCGACGCACCGCAGCGCAGCCTGAGCCTTGTCGCAAAGGTGCCGATCAACCTCGCCGATGTCCTGATGTCCGACGACCAGCCCTTCTGCGGGCTGCTCGACCGGTGCAAAGCAGTCAGCCTCTTCCTCCTCGAACGCGCCCCGGCGTGGCTCGACGAGGACTAATCCCCCGGGAGACCCCACCATGCTCGTCCGTGAACTCATCGACTTCCTCCGTCTCCAGGATCCGGAGACCGAGGTGGACATCACCGTGGTGCAGCCCGACGAGGAGGACGAGAACTCTCTCGACGTTCTCCACGTTGCTCTGGTGCACGTGCTGACGGTTCCCGACGAGGAGACCGACGAGGATTTCGTCTGGCTCATCGGCGGCGAGGCGGGCGACGTCGAGGATTTCCTCGATGCGATCAGCGGCGATGCCGACGACGAAGACTGACGGCAATACTGAACAACATGGCCAACCGCGAACTGCCACCGGAAATGCGTGAGCAGCTCCACCTCAGCCACGGGGGCGCCCCTACGCTGCCAGCACGATGAGCGATACCACAGGGGTTCATGAGCCCTGGCCGCCGCCGCACCCGGTGATCGACGCCGCGTACGGTCCACGGTTCCGCCCCCCCGTCCCACCACCGGTGCCCGAACCGGGCGGCCGCCGCGCCGGCTGGGACCTCACCCCGATCGAGCCCACACCGCGCTCGTCGCGCTGGCTCGTGGTGTTCACCGCTATCTGTGTGCTGTTCGCTGCGCTCGGCGGGTACCTCGCGTACCGGTTCGTGAGCAACGATCAGAACCCAACCTCGTGGGACCCGCGGGTGAGCAACCTTGCCGTGTTCGTCGAGCGAGAGACCGGCCTTTCGTTCACACGCCCCGTGCGCGTCCGTTTCCTGAACGACGCAGAGTTCGACAAGCTGGTGACCGACGAGGCATCGAGCCTTTCCGACGGCGAGCGGCGCAAGATCGCCGATGACGAGGCGATCGGGAGGGCGTTCGGCTGGTACACGGGAACGACCGACGTTGTCGAGCAGAAGAACCAGCTGAATTCGGCCGGCGTCCTCGCGCTTTACAGCTTCGCGAGCCGCGAGATCGTCGTGAGAACCGACGAGCCCAACGCCGCAACGTTCAGCGTTCCCATCCAGGCAACGATCGCCCACGAGATGGTGCACGCCATCCAGGACCAGCATCTGGACGTCCGCAAGCTACAGAGCAACGCAAAGGGCGAGGAACAGGCTCGGTCGGTGACGGCACTCATTGAGGGTCATGCCGTTTACGTCGAGCGCCGTTACATTTTTTCCCTGCCCGAGGCCGAGCAGCAGGCCTTCTTCGACTACGCGAACAAGGCGGGAGACGAGGTGGACGCGGCGACGAAGGACGTTGCACCGGCCATCACGACTGGGCTCGAGGCGCCGTACTTGACGGGGCCGATCCTGGTGGCAGCAGCCGCGCTGACCAAGGCCGGCATCGAACAGCTTTTCGTGCGGCCGCCGCTCGCGCTCGATCAGGTACTCGATCCCCGGGCGTATTTCTTCGAGGACATCCCCGAGACCGTCGATGCCCCAACCGAGCCGGGATCAGGCGTAGAGAAGGGAACCATTGGCATGGTTCGGCTGTACCTCACGCTCGCCACGGCGATGTCCCCGCAGGAGGCGTGGGAGGCCGCTGCTGGGTGGGGAAACGATTCGTACACGGCCGCTCGGGCGGACGACAAGTCCCCCATCTGCGTTTCGTGGAACCTCGTCGCGGACAGTGAGGCCGCTGCAAAGACGCTCCACAGTGCACTGTCGAAGTGGGTAACGACCCGGGTGAAGCAGTCGGCGGTAACGGTGGACCCGTCAACCTCTCCCATCAAGGTCCGGTTCTGCGATCCGGGCACCGCAGTCGCGCAGACCCTCGTGGCCGAGACCGCCGTGGACTACTTCTACACACGGGCGAACGTGCTCGAGGCCCTGATCGAGAACTCGGGCAGCCTCGACGTCGCGACGTGCGCCACCGACGTCGTCATGCGGACCGAGACCGTCGCGAACCTGCAGGAACCCGACGATGCTCTCCGCAGTCGCGTTGCCGCAGCCGTCTCTGCGTGCTCGAAGTCGTAGCCGACTGACCCTCGGTGCAGGCCTAGATCCATCTCCGTTGATCCCTGTCAATCCTGTCGTGGCAAGATGATGACGATTCGACATGAACGAGACCACGCTCCCGACATTGGGACCCACCGAAACCCGCCACACGTTCTGCCGGATCTGCGAGTCGCTCTGCGGGCTCGAGGTGACGCTCCAAGGTGGTGAGATCACCCAGATCCGGGCGGACCACGACCACGTTGGCACCGCAGGCTTCGCGTGTATCAAGGGCGTCAAGCAGCATCGCCTGTATGCGTCCCCGGACCGCCTGCTCCATCCGATGCGACGGACCGGCGAGACGTGGGAGCAGGTCTCATGGGGTACCGCCGAGAGCGAGATCGGGGCGAAGGTTCGTGCCATCGTGGCCGAGCACGGGCCGAACTCGGTGGCGATGTACGTCGGCACGGCTGCCGGGTTCAGCGTGCTGCACCCGATCTTCGCGAAGGGCTTCATGGACGGGCTGAAGTCCGGTTCGCTCTACGCGAGCGCGACGCAGGACTGCGCGAACAAGTTCGCCGCTGCGCGCGAGATCTACGGCTTCCCGTTTACCCAGCCCTTCCCCGACGTGGACCACACCGACTGTCTCGTGATCGTCGGTGCGAACCCCGTGGTGAGCAAGTGGTCCTTCCTCCAGGTAGCGGACCCGAAGAAGCGCCTGCGCGAGATCGCCGAGCGGGGCGGACGGGTAATCGTGATCGACCCGAGGAGGACCGAGACGGCCAAGGCCGCGACGGATCACCTCTTCATCCGTCCCGACACCGACGTGTTCTTCTATCTGGCCTTCCTGAACGAGCTCATTGCCTCGGGGGGCGTCAACCGCTCCGTCGTCGAAACCCACACCACCGGCTTCGACGATCTTGTGGCGTTCGCTGCCCCGTGGACCCCGGAGCGAACTGCTGAGGTCACGGGTATCACTCCGGAAGCGCTGCGCTCCGTGGTGCGTGCGTACCGCACCGCCGGTTCGGCCGCGCTGTATTCGTCCACCGGGGTGAACATGGGTTCCAACGGCGTTCTTGCGTTCTGGCTCCAAGAGGCAATCAATGCCGTGTCGGGCAACCTCGACCGTGTCGGCGGCACCCTCGTCGGCAAGGGGATCTTCGACTTCGCGAAGTTCGGCAAGCGCACGGGCACCCTGATGAGCAACGACACCTCACGCATCGGTGGGTTCCGGAAGGTCAACGACGCATTCCCCGGTGGGATCCTCGCCGACGAGATCCTCACTCCCGGCCCCGGCCAGATCAAGACGCTCTTCGTGACGGGCGGGAACCCACTCATCACGATGGCGGACGCCGGCCGCCTCCGGGACGCATTCGGCTCGCTCGAACTGCTCGTCACCGTGGACATCTTCCGCAACGAGACGGGCTCGGTGGCGCACTACACGCTGCCCGCCACCGACCCGCTCCAGCGTGCCGACCTGCCGTTCATCTTCCCGCTCTTCATGGGCATGCAGTCGCGTCCATACCTCCAGGCCACCGAGGCGATCCTGGAGCCGCAGGGTGAGCAGCGCGACGAGGCATCCATTTACCTTGCGCTCGCGAAGGCATGCGGTGCCCCGATGCTGGGCTCCGGCGTCGCCCAGCGCCTGCTCGAGCGCATGGCCCGCAGGCATCAGCGACGCGACGGATTGCGCTACCCGACCGTGCCAGCGGAGAAGGTACTGAACCTCATCCTGCGTGTGACGAGGAAGCCCGGGTTCGCCAAGCTGCTCCGCTACCCGCACGGCCTCGCACAGCCCGGGTCAACTGCCGGAACGTTCCTCGGTCGGCGCATCGTCACCGACGACAAGCGCGTCCACCTCGCACCGACACTGTTGCTCGAACGGGGCGCGGACCTCGATGGTGAGTTCGCCTCGGCGCGCAGTCGGGCGGACCGCATGCTGCTCATCACCAAGCGGCACGTGAAGACCCACAACTCGTGGACGCACAACCACGAGGAGATGGTGAACAACGGGTTCACCACCAACCACCTGTATCTCCACCCCGATGACGCTGCTCGGCTCGGCCTCGCCGATGATCAATTGGCCGACGTCCGCTCAGCGACCGCAACGGTGCGCGTGCCGGTGCGGCTGCTCGACGACCTCATGCCGGGGGTGTGCGCGCTCCCCCACGGTTGGGGTCACCAGCACGCCACAGGGCTCACGGTGGCGTCGGCGACGACGGGCGTGAACGTGAACCTCCTCGCCGCAAGCGGACCCGGGTCGGTTGATCCGATGTCTGGCATGTCTCGCCTCACCGGGATCCCAGTAGAGATCACGCCTGCCGCTGGTCCCCTTGCGGGCACATCTTGGTCAGGCATCGAACCCGTGCCGGTTTCGCTACGCAGTTGACCGGCGGCGGCTCACTCCGCAGGCTCCCCCGTCAGGGGATCAATGATCACCGTGCGTTCTGTGCGCGGCGTGACGCGCAGCGGTGATCGACCGACGAGCATCTCCTCCACCGTGTCGCTTCGCCTGCCACCGACGTAGATCTTGCCCTCCCACCCCCGGTGGGCGTGATACGCCCCGCCGACAATGATCATCTTCTTCGCCACTCCCCGGTCACGCACGTCGGGCGCTACATAGATCTGGTCGATCTCCCCGGTCATCGTGTCCCAACGGAGCGCGGCAACTTGCTGGTCGCTGCGCACCGGCAGCGTGAAGAACGCCGCATTCGGGATGACGGTGCCATCCGTGTGATGCCCGGTGCCGAACGCCACGAGCGAATGCAGCGAACGATCGGGGGTCGAGGCATCCGCCTCCACGAACCACAGGGCGGGCGCGCCCGCCGTTGCCCACGGAGCAATCGCCACCACCGGGCGCCTCAGGCTGTCGAGGCGAACCGTGAGCAGTTCGATCGCGTCAGGGAACTCCGCGAGGTCAGGTCCCGGACCGACCGTGGCGCCGTCGGGGAAGTGGCCGGACAACAGACCCGCTAACTCAAACCGGCCACCGGGGAGCGCTGCGGTTCGCAGCGCCCACACGCCCGGGCTCTGCTCGCTGCTCCCGAGGATTCCCCGCACTGCGTTACTTCGTGCGGAAGAACGCCCGGAGGCCGTTCACCGACACCGAGTAGCAGCGATTCTTTCCCTCTGGCACCACCCAGTACTGCCGGAAATACTTCTGCTTCGGCCGGTACGTCGGGACCGTGAGCCCTCCGACCGGGCCAATGACCACGGAGGTGTCTGCACAGGAGACCTCCAACGACGAGGCGCCCACTCGTGCGGGTTCGGAGATCACACACGAGTTGTCAACATCTTCCACGCGGTACTCGAGTCTCTGGCGCTTTCCCGACTTGGCACGGTTGAGCGAGCCGTCGGACTCGATCGAGTGGAAGAAACCAACCGTCCGCTTCGCGCCGCCGAAATTCGCGCTGCAGGTCTCGAGCGTGGTCCGCTTGTCGAGGTGCGGGCGGGCCGAGGCGGAATCCGTTGAGTCGGGTTCGCTCGGCCCGGTATCCGTCGCGTGCGCTCCGGTCGGCATGATCTGGGACCCAGCAACCGCCACCGTGGCGATGCTGAACAGTGCGGCGGCTCGCTTGGTTCTCGAAGACACGCCACATTTTAAGCACGAAGGGGAGGTGCTACCAAGACCGCGGTCAGGTTCCGGGAAGCACTTCTTTCCACTCCGGCCACGACTTCCACTCCGGCGCCTCCACCACGTGGCCATCGCGCGGTGCGTTGTTCGAGATCTCCCCCGTTGCCAGGTTATGGATGTAGCGCGGGCAGTTCGGGAAGGCACGTCCGATGCGAACCTCCACCACAGCCTCGGATTCCGGGAAGCGGTCGAGCCATTCCTGCTCGAGATGCACCCGGGCAGTGCCGTGAATGCGCGTGCGCCCGGGACTGTTGAAGTCGATGAAGAGCATCGACACCTTGCCGGTGTCCATGAGGTTGCCGATCGACCGGTACATGCCGTTGCCGTCATACGACGGGAAGGCGAGTGTTGAGGGGTCGATGACCTTCACGAATCCGGGAACACCGCCCTTGTACGACACGTCGGGCCACCCATCGAGGTCGGAGGTGCCGAGGAAGAAGAACGAGGCCTTCTCCACCATGGCCACCTGCCAGTCCTCGAGCGCGTCCTTCGCAACGCGCTCCTCGAGCCGGTTAGCCAGACGCGTGCTGTCGAAGCTTTCCTGAAGCGCCCGGGATCCGGGGCCGTACAACGTGGGCGCAGTCTTGCCGGTGTTCGTCATGCTCGAACCCTAATGGCGACGTGCCCGTCGTGCCCCGGAGGGGTGGTTACGCGACGGCAGCGTCGATGCGAGTCATCACCTCAGGCGTGAGCAGCGGAATGACAGCCAACGACTCGAAGTTCTCGAGCACCTGGCTCGGGCGGCTTGCGCCGGTAATCACCGTGGACACGCGCGGGTTAGCCGCGCACCATGCCAGGGCCAGTTGCGCCATGGAGCAACCGAGTTCGTCCGCGATCGGCCGCAGGCGCTCCACCTTCGCGAGCGTGTCCGGCTCCGTCAGACGCTGCTGCAGCCACTCGTAGCCAGCCAGTGCACCGCGGCTGTCCTGGGGAACCCCACCGCGGTACTTGCCTGTGAGGAGTCCGGAGGCGAGTGGACTCCAGATCGTCGTACCGAGGCCGATGTCTTCGTAGAGACGGGCGTACTCCTTCTCCACGCGATCGCGAGCGAACAGGTTGTACTGCGGCTGCTCCATGACCGGCTTGCGCAGGTGGTGGCGCTCGGCGATCTCCCATGCCGCCCGGATCTCGTCGGCGGACCACTCACTCGTGCCCCAATAGAGCACCTTGCCCGACGCGATCAGGTCGCTCATCGCCCAGACCGTCTCCTCGATCGGGGTGTTCGGGTCCGGTCGGTGGCAGAACACGAGATCAAGGAAATCTGTCTGGAAGCGCTCCAGCGAACGGTCGATGGCCTGCATGAGGTACTTACGGTTGAGGGTGTTACGCATATTGCGCAGGTTCCCGTCCACGCCCCAATAGAACTTGCTGCTCAGCACATAGCTCTGGCGCGACCAGCCGAGTTCTTTGATGACACGGCCCATGATCGCTTCGCTCTCGCCGCCTGCATACGCCTCGGCGTTGTCGAAGAAGTTGCAGCCACCGTCATACGCGGCCTGCATGCACTCGAGCGCCATGTCATCCTTCATCTGGGCGTCGAAGGACACCCAGCTACCGAACGAGAGAACGGAAAGCTGCAGGCCACTGTTGCCGAGCCGGCGATACGTCATTTTGGTCTTGGGTGCCATGTTCGCACCTTAGTGGCAGCGGTTGCCGAGCCGTCCCGCCACCGTGCCCCACCAACCATTCGCCTGCTACGGTCAGCCGAACATCCAGGTCGAACGGGGGTCAGACATGGGGTCCAGTTATCGAAAGATCGTCTGCAACGGGTACACGAGGAACTTCCGTGCTGCCGCCGAGATCGTCGAGGTTCCGAGAACCTCCCCGGCGCCCGGCCAGGTACTCATCCGGAATCATTTCGGGGGCGTGAATGCATCCGATGTCAATATCGCCGCTGGCGTGTACTTCTCCGACGGCACCTTTCCCTTCGACCTCGGCTGCGAGAGCATCGGCGAGGTGATCGAGGTTGGCGAAGGAATCAGCCATCTCGCTGTGGGCGACTACGTGGTGTCACCGAGTCTCGGGAGCGCGTATGCAGAACTCATCTATCGGGATGCCCTGCAGGTGCTCAAGGTTCCCACCTGCTCGCCCGAGGTGATGACCGCCGTGGTCTGCGGGAGCACTGCATCGGTCGGGCTCAACTCCGTCGGCCAGATGGGTTCGGGCGAGACGGTGCTCATCACGGCCGCTGCGGGCGGGGTTGGGAGCTGGTGCGTGCAACTGGCGAAGTTGGCAGGCAACCACGTCATCGGCACCTGCAGCACCGAGGAGAAGGCCGTTGAATTGCGCAGGCTCGGCTGTGACCGCGTCATTGTCTACCGTAACGAGGACCTCGGCACGGTGCTGAGTACCGAATACCCGAACGGCATCGACCTTGTCTTCGAACAGGTCGGCGAACAGACCTTCGACACGTGCGTGGACAACATCGCGCAGCGAGGCCGCATCGTCATCTGTGGATTCATCTCGGAGTACACGACCGGCCCGAAGCCCGTCACGTCACCGCGGATCTACCACAAGCTGCTCTGGAAGTCGGCTCAACTGCGGGCCTTCCTCTTTTCGCACTGGCCCGACGAGTTGCCCGGTCATATCGTCGCGAACCTCGCGCTTGTTGAGAGCGGCGCCGTTGACCCCCTCGTGGATCGCAGGGTATTCAGCGGGCTCGAGCAGGTTGTCAATGCCGTCGAGTACCTGCACGCAGGCGGCAACAGCGGCAAGGTGGTCATCCGCTACCCGTAGGGATGTTCGGCGCGAGGCCAATGGATGCACGCTCGACGAGCCAGGCGAACGCCGGGTCCGGCTGGAACGTCAGCAGTTCGGGGTGCCACTGCACGCCCCAGACACTGCGCCCCGGGATCTCGACGGATTCGACAATCCCGTCCGGTGCGCGACCCGTGCACACGAGCGTCGGCGCGACACGGCCGACTGCCTGGTGATGAAGGGTGTTGACGTTGAGCCCGGGTCCGAAGACCTCACGGGCTATTGAGCCTTCGTCGAAGGCGACCGTGTGGACGCGTGCCGACACGGGGTGTTCCCATGCCGCGTGCAGACCGACCTCGTTGCCCTCGATGTGCTGCAGCAGCGAACCCCCGAGGGCGACGTTCAATACCTGCATGCCCCTGCAGATTGCGAGCACCGGGATCCCAATCTCGAGCGCACGACGCAGCAGCGCGATCTCTACCCGGTCACGGTGCGTGTCGATCCCGTAGACCGTCTCGTGAGGGTCCTCGCCGTACAGCGCTGGGTCCACGTCGCCTCCGCCGGTGAGCACCAGCGCGTCCATGTGGTCGAGAGCCTCGACGGAGGTGTCGATGCACGGCAGCATCAGCGCCACCCCTCCCGCTGCCGCAACCGCGTCGCTGTACGCCGCGAGGTGCAGATCGACCTGCTCGTCGCGGAAGTTCGCCGGTAGCGACGGCACCTCCGGCGCGCCATATCGCCGCCCGCTCAGCGCAACCAAAGGCCTCCCCACGGGATGGAATCTACCCCACGCCTACGACAGGTGAACCCGTCCGCGGTACCGTCTGCAGTGATGGGAACGGTTCGACGCGATTCCAACCCGACCGAACGCGAGCAGGCAGTGACCAACCGGGTCGGTTCGCTCCACGACATCGACTTCGCGTCGATGAGCGTGGTGCAGAACGTGTACCGGGTGGCCAACGCCGTGCGAGCACGGATGGAGCGAGACGTACTGGGCGAGTCCGACCTGTCGTGGACCTCGTTCACCGCGCTGTTCGTCCTCTGGGTATGGGGCCCGATGGAGACACGTCACCTCGCCGAGGAGTGCGGGGTCACCAAGGGCACGCTCACTGGGGTGCTCGCCACGCTCGAGTCCAGGGGGCACGTCGTGCGGACCCCGCACGAGACCGACGGTCGGCTCGTCGTGGTACGCCTCACCCCAGGCGGTCGGACACTGATCAAGCGCCTGTTCCCGCAGTTCAATGCCCAGGAGACCCAGGTGGTCGAGGTGCTGAGCCCCGCCGAGCAGGCAACCCTCGCCAGACTGCTGCGCAAGGTCCTCACGCACGTGGAGAGCGGCGGCTAGCGGGGCAACGTACGGCGGCAGCCCTTCCCGTCCGGCACCCAGACCTTGTATGGTTCCAAACGACTTGGGGTCAGCCGGGCGGGGCAAGCCGGCTCGCCGCTCCCGCCACGTCACGACGGACAACCAGCCCACGAGGTGCTTACAACATGGTCTCCCCTCGAGTCAGGACGCTGTTCACCGATCACCTCGGTCTGGCGCGAACCCGATACCTCCCCGGCGAGCCGCACACGAACCGGATCCGGCACTGCCTGACGCTTTTCGCGCAGAACTTCGACAACCAGATGACGGTGGGCGCTCCCGGGTCCCGCTTCCTTGAGGGAATGCCCGACTGCGAGGCCGTCTTTGACCGGTCCGAGATGCGACCGTCCTGGGTCGAGGGCGAACGCCTCGTGGTATGCGATCTCTACTTCCGCGGGGAACTACTCGACGTGGCGCCCAGAACGGTGCTCCGCAACGCAATCGCACTGTGGGAGTCCCTCGGCCTCGACCCCTACGTAGGCATCGAGTTGGAGGCCTTCCCGCTGGAGCCGGACGGCAGCGGCGGCTGGCGCGCGGTATCCGCCCCCGGGTCGATCGTGTACCAGACCGGCCCCATCGCCGATCCGCACGGTCTCATCGACGACGTGCTCGAGGGCGCCGTTCGCGCCGGGCTCGCGGTGGAAGCGGCGCACACCGAGTACGACGCCCCGCAACTCGAGTTCACCCTGCACTACGACCGTGCGCTCAAGGCCGTTGACGACATTGCGGTGTTCAAGCTGATGGCCCAGGAGATCGCCCGCCAGAAGGGTCTGCACCTCACGTTCATGGGCAAGCCCTTCACCGCGGCGGGCGGCAGCGGGCTCCACGTGAATCTTTCGCTGCGGACTGCCGAGGGGGCCAACGCCCTCGTGGACACCAGCGGGGACTACGGGCTGTCCGACACCGCCCGTTGGGCGATCGGTGGACTCCTCGCCCACCACGAGGCGCTCTCGGCGATCGTTGCGCCGACGGTGAACTCCTACAAGCGGCTGCGCGCCGGGCAGATGGCCGGCTTCTGGGCCAACTGGGGCCTCGACCACCGCTTCACCACGGTGCGCGTCTCGCCGGAACGGGATGCGAGCACACGGCTCGAGTACCGCCAGCCCGACGGTGCGGCCAACCCGTACCTCGCCACCGCAGCGGTACTGGTTGCCGGCTACCTCGGCGTGATGAACCGGATCGAACCACCCGTCATCGAGACCAA
>CAFAAJ010000054.1_pt1 | contig 13578 bp, 22 predicted proteins | sample 7267551 | NCBI WGS metagenome assembly CAFAAJ01 (sample SAMEA6813983, study PRJEB35770) | uncultured Acidimicrobiales bacterium | biome: Freshwater; feature: Freshwater reservoir; material: water | place: Czech Republic | collected 2017-08-18 | depth 30m m
AAGCCGGGTTCGATTACGCCTCATACCCAGTTCGAGGGTCAGGTGTATGTGTTGAACAAGGCTGAGGGCGGTCGTCATAAGCCGTTCTTCAACAATTACCGTCCGCAGTTCTTCTTCCGTACGACTGACGTGACGGGCACGGTTCAGTTGCCGCAGGGCACTGAGATGGTGATGCCTGGTGACAACGTGATGATGACGGTGGAGTTGGGTAAGCCGATCGCAATGGACGAGGGTCTGCGTTTCGCCATCCGTGAGGGTGGGCGTACCGTTGGCGCCGGCCGCGTCATCAAGATTCTCAAGTAAGGCGGCTCATCATGGCTCAATCCATCCGTATTCGCCTGAAGGCGTTCGATCACGAGATCATCGACCAGTCGACGAGGAAGATCGTCGAGACGGTCACCCGTACGAACGCCACCATTCGTGGCCCGATCCCGTTGCCGACGGACAAGCACCGTTACACGGTCATCCGTTCGCCCCACAAGGACAAGGACAGCCGCGAGCACTTCGAGATGCGCATTCACAAACGCCTCATCGACATCGTGGACCCGAACCCGAAGACCATCGACAGCCTGCAGCGCATCGAGTTGCCGGCCGGTGTGGATATCGAGATCAAGATCCAGAACGGCTGATCCAGCAGGACGCAGCGTTGACGATCGGGCCGCCCCTAGGGGCGGCCCGATCGTCTTTTTCGGTACAGTCCGGACATGCAGGACTTGGACGTTCATCTCGGTGGCAGGCGCCCGTTCGGCACCGGTTTCTGGCCGCTGCCCGAGGATGATCCGGGCATGGACATCCCGCGGGAGTCGGTCCGCATTGTCACCCCCGACGGTGCACTCGTTCGTGGACTGCTCTGGACTCCGCCCGGTGGAAGGCCGTGGAAGACGGCGGTCATCCTCACGCACCCCCGCGGTGACTTCAGCGTGCACTATGCCTGTCCACTGCTTGCAGCGGCCGGCTACGCCGTGCTCGGGTTCGCCACGCGCTATCTCAACAACGACACCGACTGCCTGCACGAGAATTGCATTGTTGACGTCAAGGCCGCGTACGACGAGATGAAGCTTCGTGGGGCGGAGGCCGTCGTGCTGCTCGGCAATTCCGGCGGCGGTTCGCTGATGGCCATGGCTCAGGCGGAACTGGGTATCGGTGACGGCTGGGTTGGTCTCGCAGCGCATCCCGGTGAGGGAATGTTCATGAACCAGGTCATCGATCCGTCGGTGGCTGACGAGTCGGATCCTTTCAGCTGCATACCGGAACTCGACATGTACAACCCGGACAATGGATGGCGTCCGTGGCCCGAGCCGTGCACGTACGACCGCGAGTGGCTCGCGACCTATCGCGCCGCCCAGGTTGCGCGTGTGGCACGCATCGATGCAACCGCAAAGCAGTCCATTGCTGATGCTGCCGATGCAGCAGGCCGGCTGAAGACGGTGGACCGGGGGAGCGACCCGGCCCGGTGGCGGGACCTGAGGGCCCGCACGGTGTTCAGCAAGTACCTGGTCATCTATCGCACGCTCGCGGACCCGGCGTACCTCGACCTGAGCATCGATCCCGACGACCGCCCGATGGGGTCGCTCTTCGCGTTCCCTGATCCCCTCGACGCGAACTACGGGCGTGGGGGTCTGGCCCGCTCGATGACGGCTCGCGGATGGCTCTCCACGTGGTCCGGTCTGTCGAGCCACGCGAAACTCGCCGACACGATGCCTCGCGTGAAGGTGCCGACGATTCTCGTGCACCCCACGGCTGATACCGAGATCCGGATCTGGCAGGCAAAGGAGATCGTGGCAGCGTCCGGTGCCGAGGATCAGACCTACGTGGAGATGAAGGGTGCCCCGCACTACCTCGAGGGCCATCGCCCGGCGGCTATGGCGGCCGTGACGGAGTGGTTGCAGCATCGCTATCCCTGATGGGCACTAGCGTGACCCCTGCGTGATGGACCCCTCTTGGCAGCCCGATCCCTCTGGCCGTCACCAATATCGATGGTGGGACGGCAAGGTGTGGACCGACATCGTCGCCGACGGCGGTGAGGAGTCCCGGGACCCGATGCCCCCGAGCGGTGGGCCCCGCCGGATTGTCGTGTCCACGACACCAGAGCCGGGGCAGTGGCGGACCAAGGATCCGACTCCTTGGCGTGGGTTGAAGCTCCCCAGCGACCAGACCGCTTCAGACCCCACGAGGACCAACGCGGCGACGGGTGAGCGGATCAAGGCAGACCCAACCGAACAGATGCCCGTGAAGTCCGATGAGGCGACGCCGGGCCGCATCTTCATCGATACCACCCGCTCTGACATCCAGCGGCCGGGTACCGGGGGTACCGGTGCGATCTACGCCGATGCACTGGAGGAGTCGTCCCGCCCGTTAGGCCGCTGGATCGCGGCCATCGTGGTTGCGCTCGGCCTGATCGGCGGTGTCGTCTACCTCCTCGCTTTCCGCGACGGGGCAACAACCACCGGGAGCGAGAACGGGATTTCGACGGGCAAGCTGGCCAGTCCGGGCGGCTACTACTCGAGCAACGTGAGCCTGCAACTCGGTGAAACCGTTCGGTTCAGGGTGGAGGGTCCCCAGAATCGAGACCTCATCACCTACTTCCTCGCGCCGACGGATGTGGCAGACGCCTATGCCACGCAGTACGTGTCCGACATGGGCAATATGTCGGACCTCACCGACCCAGTACAGATCTCCGAAGACTTCACGGACGCTCGCGAGTTGTTCGACGACCAGGAGATTCGCGACGCGATGCAAGGTTACGTGAAGCTGCGGACCGTCGACCGCTGCTGCAAGGGCGTCCCGGATACCTGGTCGTTCATCGCCTCGGCGCCCGGGACCTATCGGATTGTTGTGGTGGAGGCCGATGGCAAGGACGCGGATGTCAGGCTGGTGATCGAGTCCCTGGGCAGGGTGCTGGTGACGTCGACGGACATCTCTGATGCCTACCTATCGGAGAGCTTCTTCACCGATTCCGGCTTCTTCAAGTCCACCGATCCGTACTCACCCACCCCCTGATTGTCGGACGTCAGTTCTTGCCGCCGGATGCGGTGCGGGGGAACGCGTTCTACGGCCTCGGTGACACCAGGCCTTCCAGGTACGAGCGGGAGGTGGCCATGCCGGTCCACGTGGGATATAGGGCAACAGCGCCCGCGACGAGCACCAGTGCAAAGACTGCCCCGGCCGCCCGACGCTTGAAGCCGCGAAGCCCGAGCCAGCAGGACGCGATTGCGATCGCGAGCGCAGGGACCAAGGCAGTCGCGTAAAAAGAGTAGCCCGGACGCGCTGGGGCGATGGGCAGTGCCCCCAGAACCGGGCGCAAGATCCATGGGAGCCAGAGAGCGGCCGCCCATGCAGCGACTACGCCACGTCTGGGATCGAGGTGCCGCAGTGCCATCACGAGCGTGACTGCGAGGGCGACGGTCCCGAGAAGCCACACGACGGGGTTGCCGATACCGACGACGCGGCGCACGGACGGCCCGTCATTGCTCGAACACACGGGATCGGTCGACGGGCACGAGGAGGACAGCAGGCCGACCGGTTCGGTCTGGAACACCCACGACACAGCGCTGTTCGCGTACCGGTTGGTCGGAACGAGCGACTGGTGAAAGTGCCACATCCGACGCTGATTGGCGACGATCTCGCCGATCCGTTCGGCGTAGCCCGGGGTGCAGTGTTGCGTCCGTCCGCACAGTTCTCGGCCGATCCCCGAGTCGTCGAAGCGGATGAAGGTGGGGATGTAGGTGGCGCAGTACAGGATGAATGGGGCGGCAAGCAGGAACAGAGCGGTCCTGCTGAGTTCGACACGGCGGGCACGTCCGCCACCGGAGGTTCGCCAGGCGAGCACCCCGAACACGGCGATCGCGATCAGGATGAGCGGCAGTGCTGACCATTTGCAGGCGATCGCAGCGCCGAGCGTGAGACCGGTCGCGACGAGCGCACGCCGCCGGAGCGGGACATCGAGCGGCCTGCTGACCACGGTGGCGATGAGCGCAAGCGCGATGGTGGCAAATGCGGCCACGATCCCATCGAGCAGCGCGAGTCTGCCGCTGGTGAAGGCGATGCCGTCGGTGAGCACCACGGCGCCAGCGAGCCCTGCCGCGACCGTGCTGCCGAGGAGCCGGTAGGCGGCGATCACTGTGACCATCACCACGACGACGCCGGCAAGGAGGGGGATGATCCGCCAGCCGAGCGGTGTGAACCCGAAAATCTTGATGCCAATGGCGAGCAGCCACTTTGCGAGCGGGGGGTGGACCACGACCCCCTGTTCCACGCCGCCCCGGCTGATCTCCCAACCCTGCGTGGCGTAGAAGACCTCGTCGAACACGAGTATTCGGGGTCGGGTGAGGCCTGGTAGCCGGGTCACAAGCGTGAGCAGCCCGGCGACGCCGGCCAGCACCCGGACCTGTCTCGGGAGACGCCGGTCCTGCTTGGGGTGCGATGTGGCAGCCGGCGGCGATGGACGATCAGCAGGACGTGTTGTCATGACAGCGTGTCCTCCGTCGCCGAGTCCGGTTTCGCGGGAGCGCCCCCTTCGGCGAGCAATTCCTGACGAACTCTTGAGCAAACTGTTCGAAAAGCGCTCACTGTGTTGAATGCACGGTGGCTATCGAGCAGTCTCCGCCGTTCCTCGAGGAAGCGTTTGGGGGCCAACTGAGCCTCGGTCGGGTTGTTCAGGTGTGCTCTTGCGATCGTGGAACGGCAGGTCAGCGAGGAGATTCGCGCCCACTCGGCGCTGCTGCTCGCCGGTCCGCAGGCAACGAGCGCGAGGGCCATCACCGCTCCCGCCGATCCAGCCAGCAGCCTGCGCACCCGGCCCTGTTCCACCCGCCCGAACGTACTCGGCAGAGTTCTGAAGTCGCGATTGTTGATTGGCAATGGCGGCGATAGAGTTTCCTCTCCGCACGCAGAGCCCTCGTGGCAAAGCGTTGGAAAAGACAATCGAAGTCCGTTTGCGCCCCTGGTAGCAGGGGGACCTCACGGCACAACTGAACTCGGTGCTCCGCCTGCCTGTGTCGCAAGACAAAGACGAGCGGAGCATTTGCGTGAAGGACCAAGCGTCGTGCCCCACAGCACGACACCGTAGGAACAGAGGCAGCCGCTATGGCGACGAAGGCAATCGTCGGCGAAAAACTTGGCATGACACAGGTCTGGGCTGATGACAACAAGGTCATCCCCGTAACGGTGTTACGTGTCGAGAACGCCAGGGTCGTACAAGTGAAGACGAGCGAGCGCGACGGTTACACCGCGCTGCAGGTCACGTACGGCCAGAAAGATCCCAAGAAGCTCACCAAGCCAGAGGCCGGGCACTTCGCCAAGGCCGGTGTGGCCGCGGGCCGCAAGCTGGTCGAGCTGCGACTGGATTCCGTTGACGGATACACCGTCGGTCAGGAACTGCGCGCCGACACTCTCGAGAAGGGCATGAAGGTCGACGTCGTCGCCGTCAGCCGTGGCAAGGGCTTCGCCGGTGGGATGAAGCGCCACAACTTCAGTGGTCAGGGCGCCAGCCACGGTAACCACAAGCACCACCGTTCGCCTGGTTCGGTTGGTTCCTGTTCGTTCCCGGGCCGTGTGTTCAAGGGCCTTCGTATGGCCGGTCACATGGGCCACGAGCAGGTCACCACGCTGAACCTCGAGGTCATCGAAGCCGATCCCGAGCGCAACATCGTGCTCGTCAAGGGTTCGGTTCCGGGCCCCAACGGCGGTGTCGTAATCGTCCGCAACGCAGTCAAGGGGAAGAAGTAATGACCAGCATCGCCGTGAAGACGGTCGCCGGTCAGGATGCCGGATCGGTGGAACTCACTTCCGCCCTCTTCGGTGTCCAGCCGAACGTGCCCGTCATGCACCAGGTCGTAGTGGCCCAGTTGGCCCACCGTCGTGCCGGTACGCAGAGCACCAAGACCAGGGCGGAGGTGTCCGGTGGCGGCAAGAAGCCGTTCAACCAGAAGGGCACCGGAAGCGCACGTCAGGGCTCGACCCGTTCGCCGCACTATGTCGGCGGTGGCGTTGCATTCGGGCCCAAGCCGCGCTCGTACACCCAGAAGGTCAACAAGAAAGTCGTCAAGCTTGCGCTTGCGTCCGCGCTGTCCGACAGGCTGATTGACGGCAAGGTGCTCGTGGTCGACGACTGGGGCTTCTCCAAGACCAAGGACGCCGTGGCGACGCTCAAGGCATTGGGTGTCGATGGCACCGTGCTCGTGGTTGTCGGTCGGGACGAAGACGCCGTCGCCAAGTCCTTCCGCAACATTCCTCAGGTGCAGCTCGTGCTTCAGTCCGAGCTCAACGCCTACGACGTGCTCTGCAACAAGTACATCCTGTTCTCCAAGAAGACCCTGCCGAAGCCCAAGGCCGAGACCGGAGCCGCGTCATGAAAGACCCCAGAGACATCATTCTCGCACCGGTCGTCTCAGAGAAGAGCTATGGCCTCATCGAGACCGGCGTGTATACGTTCAAGGTCGATCCCCGCGCCTCCAAGCCCGAGATCCACGACGCAGTCGAGGCGATCTGGGACGTGAAGGTCGTCAAGGTCAACACCATCGTCCGCAAGGGGAAGGTGAAGCGTGCCCGCGGTACCAACCGTATGGGTCAGCGCCCCGACACCAAGCGAGCAATCGTCACCCTGGCACCGGGCAACGAGATCCCGTTGTTCGAGAAGTGAGGTAGGAGCCATGGGAATTCGCACACGCAAACCCACGAGCGACGGACGTCGCTTCCAGACGGTCTCGGACTTCTCCGAGATCACGAAGACAACGCCCGAGAAGTCGCTTGTTGCACCGCTGCCGTTCAAGGCAGGGCGCAACGTACACGGCCGCATCACTTCGCGGCACCTCGGTGGGCGCCACAAGCGCCAGTACCGCATCATCGATTTCAAGCGCACCAAGGACACCATTGTCGCCAAGGTTGCCGCTATCGAATACGACCCGAACCGCACGTGTCGCATCGCATTGCTCCACTATGCAGACGGCACAAAAGCGTACATCCTTGCGCCGAAGGGCCTGAGCGTGGGCGACCGAGTGCAGAGCGGCCAGAGCGCGGATATCAAGCCCGGCAACGCCATGCCCCTCCGGTTCATCCCGGTCGGCACCACGGTCCACAACGTCGAACTCCGCCCCGGTGGCGGTGGCAAGATGGCTCGCTCGGCCGGGATGGCCGTGCAGCTGGTGGCCAAGGAGGGCGCGTACGCAACGCTGCGTCTGCCCAGCACGGAAATGCGCCGTGTGCTCATCGATTGCCGTGCCACGGTTGGCGAGGTTGGCAACTCCGAGCATGAGCTCATCAAGGTGGGCAAGGCTGGCCGCAGCCGCTGGAAGGGCATCCGCCCGCAGAGTCGTGGTGTCGTGATGAACCCAGTCGATCACCCGCACGGTGGTGGCGAGGGTCGTACTTCGGGTGGTCGTCACCCGGTGTCGCCATGGGGCAAGCCTGAGGGCCGTACCCGCAATAAGAAGAAGGCATCGTCGCAGTTGATCGTTCGCCGCCGTCGTAGCGGCAAGGGTCGCCGGTAGGAGCAGATATGAGCCGCAGCCTGAAGAAGGGGCCCTTTGTGGACGCCCACCTGCTCAAGAAGGTGGATGTTCTCAACGAGGCCAACGACCGCAAGGTCATCAAGACGTGGTCGCGTCGCAGCACCATCATCCCGGACATGTTGGGTCACACCATCGCTGTCCACGATGGTCGCAAGCACATCCCCGTCTATATCACCGAGGCCATGGTCGGCCACAAGTTGGGCGAGTTCGCTCCCACGCGAACGTTCAAGTACCACGCTGGCCAAGAAAAGAACACGAAGGGTCGCCGCTGATCATGACTGGTCCGAAGCGAAACGAAACCGCCACGATGGTGGGCGAGCGTGTCGGTACACGCTGTGTGGTCCGCTACGTGCGGTCCACGCCGAGCAAGGCCCGACAAGTGCTTAACCTCGTCCGTGGGCTCGATGTGCGCAGCGCCGATCAGGTGCTCCAGTTCACCGAGCGCGAGATTGCCCGCACGATCCGCAAGGCGCTTGCCTCAGCGGTGGCCAATGCGGTGAACAACGATGGTCAGGACCCCGACGAGCTCAAGATCGTCGCCTGCTACGCAGACGGCGGTCCGCAGTTGAAGCGCTTCCGCCCCCGTGCTCGCGGACGTGCGATGCGCATCCGCAAGCGCACCTGCCACATCACGGTCATCGTCGGCCGGATGACTGACCAGGAGATGACGGTTCTTGCCGCCAAGGCCGGCACTGCCGGACGTGGCCGCGGCGCATCGCCGGCGGCATCGGCCCGTCGGGCCCGTGTCGAGCGCAGCCGTCAGCAGCGTGCAGCAGCCAAGGAAGAAGATGGCCAGGGCAGCGCCGAAGTCGAGAACGAGACGGTGGACGAGATCGCCGTGGACACCACACCGGTGGCCGACACCGCATCGGCCGAGGGGGAGAACGAGTAATGGGTCAGAAGGTCAACCCCTACGGGTTCCGCCTCGGCGTGACCACCGAGTGGAAGAGCCGCTGGTTCAGCGAGCGCAACTACACGGAATATCTCACCGAGGACTGGAAAGTCCGCAACTTCATCATGGGTCTGCTCCCCGATGCTGCGATCAGTCGCATCGAGATCGAGCGCACCCGGGACAAGCTTCGTATCGACGTGCACACGGCCCGACCGGGCATCGTGATCGGTCGTCGTGGCGCCAAGGCAGACGAACTGCGAACCGGCCTCGCGAAGATCACCGGTAACCCGAAGGTGCAGTTGAACATCGTGGAGATCAAGTCTCCCGAGCTCGATGCTGCCCTTATTGCTCAGGGTGTCGCTGACCAGCTCACCAACCGCATTGCTTTCCGCCGTGCGATGAAGCGTGCAGTCCAGAACGCACAGAAGGCCGGTGCCCTCGGCATACGTGTTCAGTGCTCTGGTCGCCTAGGTGGCGCCGAGATGAGCCGAACCGAGTGGTACCGCGAGGGCCGCGTGCCGTTGCATACGCTGCGCGCCGATATTGACTACGGCTTCCGCGAGGCCCGCACCACCAGCGGCCGCGTCGGTGTCAAGGTGTGGATCTACAAGGGAGATATCCTCCCGTACAAGGCGCTGGGCGAGGACAAGATCACCAAGGAAGCGGCAATGGCTGTCGGCGAGACCGCCGGCGCTTCGGCTGCTCCGGGTGCCCGTCGCGTGGTGTCCTCCAAGGGACCGCGCAAGTCCGGCGAAGAGGACGCGGTTGAGGCTGCACCGCTGCTCAAGGAAGCGGATCCTGAGCTCGAGAAGCTTCTCGACGAAGAAGAAGAGATCGCCCGTCGGACCCACGAGGGTCACGAGGCCCCGCACTTCCGAGGGGATGACTGAACATGCTAATGCCCCGAAAAGTCAAGCACCGCAAGCAACACCGCGGTCGCACCACTGGCATGGCCAAGGGTGGTACCGAGTTGTCATACGGCGATTTCGGCATCCAGGCGCTCGAGCCGGGTTGGCTCTCAGCCCGCCAGATCGAGGCTGCACGTATCGCCATGACACGCCGCATCAAGCGTGGCGGTCGTGTGTGGATTTCGGTGTTCCCCGACAAGCCCGTAACGAAGAAGCCTGCCGAGACCCGTATGGGCTCCGGCAAGGGTTCGCCCGAGTTCTGGGTGGCCGTCGTCAAGCCCGGCCGCATCCTGTTCGAGCTCTCGTACCCCTCGGCGGAGACCGCCAGGGAAGCACTCGAGCTTGCGATCCAGAAGCTCCCGATCAAGGCACGGGTTATCGCCCGCACCGATGAGGTGATCTGAGATGGCAAAGACAACTACCGAACTGCGTGAGATGGATCTGGGCGGGCTCGTCGAAGAACTGCGCTCCACGAAGCAGGAGGCGCTCAACCTTCGGTTCCGCAACGCCACTGGCCAGCTTGAGAACTCGTCGGAAATCCCCCGAGTGAAGCGACAGATCGCTCGCATCAACACATTGATCCGCCAGCGTGAGATCGCTGCGGCAGAGGCCGGGAGCAAGTGATGGCCGAGACCACCGCAACAGAACGAAACGCACGCAAGACGCGCGAGGGCATTGTTGTCTCAAACAAGATGGACCAGACCGCCGTTGTGGCGATCGTTGAGCGTGTCCGCCACCCCAAGTACGCGAAGTTCCTCAACCGCACGAAGAAGCTCTACGTGCACGACGAGAAGAACGACGTCAACGTCGGGGACAAGGTTCGTGTCGAGGAAACTCGCCCGCTCAGCAAGCTGAAGCGCTGGCGTCTCGTGGAGATCCTGGAGCGTGCGAAGTGATTCAGCAAGAGAGCCGACTTCGCGTTGCCGACAACAGCGGCGCACGCGAGGTGCTCGTCATCAAGGTTCTCGGTGGCACACGCCGTCGTTATGCCTCGGTCGGCGACATCTTTGTGGCCACTGTCAAGGACGCGATCCCGGGCGCAGCGGTCAAGAAGGGCGACGTTGTTAAGTGCGTCGTCGTCCGGACGAAGAAAGAGCGCCGTCGCCCCGATGGCAGCTACATCCGCTTCGATGACAACGCAGCCGTGATCATCAAGGACGACCTCACACCCCGCGGTACCCGAATCTTCGGGCCCGTCGGTCGAGAGCTCCGCGACAAGAAGTTCATGCGAATCATCTCGTTGGCACCGGAGGTGCTGTGATGAAGTTGAAGAAGGGCGACACCGTCGTCGTCATCACCGGCAAGGACAAGGGCACCGAGGGCGAGATCATTCAGGTTCTCCCCAAGGACAACCAGGTCATCGTCTCGGGTGTCAACGTTGCCAAGCGTCACCAGAAGGCGCGCTCGGCTCGTGACACCGCCGGCATTATCGAAAAGAACATGCCGGTGGACGCGTCCAACGTCATGCTCGTTCACCAAGGCAAGCCGACGCGTGTCGGCTACCGGGTGAACACCGACGGCACCAAGGTGCGCGTCGCAAAGCGGACCGGGGAGGTCATCTGATGTCCACGGCTACTTCGACCAGCCCTCGCCTCAAGATCAAGTATGAGAACGAGGTGCGTGCCGCCCTCAAGGAACAACTGGGTGTCGGCAACATCATGCAGGTCCCGCGTTTCGAGAAGATCGTCGTGAACATGGGTGTCGGTCGCGCTGTCCAGCAGCCTTCGCTGCTCGACGGGGCGGTCAGTGACATGGCGGCGATCACCGGTCAGAAGCCGCTCGTTCGCAAGGCAACCAAGTCCATCGCTGCGTTCAAGCTGCGCGAGGGCCAGAGCATCGGCTGCAAGGTCACGCTCCGGGGTGACCGCATGTGGGAATTCTTCGACCGCCTCGTAGCGGTTGCGATCCCCCGCATTCGTGACTTCCGAGGCCTGCCCGCCCATTCCTGGGATGGTCGTGGCAACTACACCTTCGGTGTGTCCGAGCAGACGATCTTCCCGGAGATTGAGTACGACCGCATTGATGCGGTTCGCGGGATGGACATCACCATCGTCACCACCGCCGACACCGACGAGGCAGGCAAAGCCCTCCTCGACGCCTTTGGGTTCCCGTTCAAGCGGGGCGCCGAGGCCGGTCCGGTTCCGAAGAAGAAGCGCTCTGGCGGTCCCACTCGGGGCGGCAAGGGTTCCAAGTCCGGTGGGGCCTCCAAGGGCTCCAAGAAGAAGTGATGGGGAAGGGCTGAACAGCAATGGCCAAGAAGGCACTCATCAACAAGGCAAACGCGAAGCCGAAGTACAAGGTGCGGGGATATACCCGTTGCCGACGCTGCGGTCGTGCTCGCTCGGTGTACCGCAAGTTCGCCCTCTGCCGGTTGTGCCTGCGCGAACTCGTGCATGCCGGCGAGGTACCGGGCGTGACCAAGGCGAGCTGGTGAGGAGTAGGAATGCTTACTGATCCCATCGCCGACATGCTCACGCGACTGCGCAATGCCAATACGGCAATGCACGACGACGTGAAGATGCCCACCTCCAAGCAGAAGGTGGCGCTCGCCAGAATCCTCAAGCAGGAGGGGTACATCGGAGACTTCTCGGTGGCCCCGTCCACTACGGGTCCCGGTGACATCCTCACGCTCAACCTGAAATACACCCCCGACCGTCATCGCACGATCTCCGGCCTGCGCCGCGTGTCGAAGCCGGGCCTGCGTGTATACCGCAACGCCACCAGCGTCCCCCGAGTTCTCGGTGGCCTCGGTGTTGCTGTCCTGTCCACCAGCCAGGGTCTCATGACCGACCGCGAGGCGCGCAAGCGCAACGTCGGTGGCGAGATCCTCTGCTACGTGTGGTGACCAATGTCTCGAATCGGTAAGGCACCAATCGAAGTACCCGGTGGCGTGGACATAGCGATCTCCGGAAGCAGCGTTACGGTCAAGGGCCCGAAGGGGACGCTCTCGCGCGTTCTTCCGGGTGCTATCTCCATTCGTCAGGAGGGGCCGACGCTTTTCGTCGAGCGCCCCAACGATGAGCGTCAAAACCGTGCCCTGCACGGACTGTCACGCACACTCGTGAACAACATGGTGGTCGGCGTCACGGACGGGTTCCGCAAAGAGCTCGAGATCGTAGGTGTCGGCTATCGCGCCGAGGCCCAGAGCCCGACGGCACTGAAGCTGGCTCTCGGCTTCAGCCACCCGGTCGTTGTGGACGCTCCGTCGGGGGTGACCTTCGAGGTCGCTAACCCCACGAGCATCGCCATCGTCGGCATCGACAAGGAACTCGTCGGCCAGGTTGCCGCGAACATCCGCAGCATCCGCAAGCCGGAGCCCTACAAGGGCAAGGGCGTTCGGTACCGCGGTGAGCGCGTAATCCGCAAGGCCGGAAAGGCAGGCAAGAAGTGAGCAGCGTCAGCAAGGTCCGTCGCGAATCACGTATCCGTCGTCACACACGCGTTCGCAAGAGCATCAAGGGCACGGCAACGCGTCCCCGTCTTGCGGCGTTCCGGTCCAACAAGCACTTCGTCATGCAGCTCATCGACGACGAGACTGGCCGCACGATTGCAGCCGCCTCGACGCACGAAGCGAGCATGAAGTCGACCGGCGGCTCGGCAACTGTCGAGGGCGCAAAGCGCGTCGGTGCGCTCATTGCAGAGCGGGCCAAGGCTGCCGGCGTTACCAAGGTCGTCTTCGACCGTGGCGGTTTCATCTATCACGGTCGTATCGCAGCGGCAGCCGATGCCGCTCGTGAAGCAGGTCTGGAGTTCTGATGGTCTCATTGGCAGACACCTCGGCGTTGCGCGAGTCGCGCGTCATCGCAATCAATCGTGTGGCCAAGGTCGTCAAGGGCGGTCGACGTTTCTCCTTCACCGCTCTTGTGGTGATCGGTGACGGCGCCGGTCGTGTCGGGCTCGGTTACGGCAAGGCCAAGGAAGTTCCCCTTGCGATCCAGAAGGGCACCGAAGAGGCCAAGAAGGCCCTCTTCGAGGTAGCCCTCGCGGGTTCCACCATCACGCACCCTGTGCTCGGTCGTCTTGGTGCCGGTCGCGTACTGCTCAAGCCCGCTGCCCCCGGTACCGGAGTGATCGCCGGCGGCGCCGCCCGTGCCATCCTCGAGGAGGCAGGGATCCACGACGTGCTCTGCAAGTCGCTCGGCTCCGCCAACGCCATCAACGTTGCTCGTGCGACCATCGAAGGTCTCCGCTCGCTCGAGCGCCCGGACGAGGTAGCAAAGCGTCGCGGCATCCCCGCAGAGGACTTCGTCCCCAAGGGTCTGCTCCGTGC
>CAFAAJ010000058.1_pt1 | contig 13015 bp, 12 predicted proteins | sample 7267551 | NCBI WGS metagenome assembly CAFAAJ01 (sample SAMEA6813983, study PRJEB35770) | uncultured Acidimicrobiales bacterium | biome: Freshwater; feature: Freshwater reservoir; material: water | place: Czech Republic | collected 2017-08-18 | depth 30m m
CACCGCCATCGTGCCGTCGGCACCGAGCACAGCACCCTGGTGGTCGGAGATCACGGTAGCTACACCGAGGGACTTCAACCGCGCAAAAAGATCGTTGCCCGTGGCATCATGTACCCAGTTCGCACCCAGCTCCACCGGCAGCGGCCAGCCCTCCGGACGCGTGGTGTGGATGCGTCCACCGACGCGTCGCTGTGCTTCCAGCACCGTCACTTGGTGCCCTTCGTCAGCAAGCGCCCGCGCAGCAGTAACTCCGGCGATACCAGCACCGATGACAACGATCCGCTCGACGGCATCGCTCACGTCCCGCACCAGTAGTGCGGCCATTCGCCCCGAAGCAGCTGCGCCGTGCACCGTTGCCGGGTTGTCCGGGTCCAGCGCCTCACCCGCGAAGAACAACCGCCCGTTCACCGGGGTGGACAGAGTGGTCCTCAGCTTCGGTGTTGCACCGACGGGAAGATATGAGTACGACCCCAACGTGAACGGATCGGTCGACCAAGACGAGCGGATCATCCCCGCCGGAGGGGGTACGCCCTGAGAGGTCCGGACCACCGTGGAGGCCGTCGGCGCTGCGGTTGGCGCCGTAGCTGCCGTAGCTGCCGTTGAGGCTCGGAGGGGTGACGTCTTCGGGTTCGAGTCGGTGGTACCGGCCACGGTGGACACACAACCGGTCGACCCGATGTAGACGCCAACTCCGAGTCCGGTTCGCAGCAGTGAGCGTCGACTAACGAGTTCTTTCGACACGCGGGACATAGTACGTAACTCAACATGCATCAGGGCATTGGCTCCGAATCTAAACTGCGCCGCATCGTTCCTGCAGCCGGGGGAGTAACTCAACGTGACTGCTCTGGAATCCGCGCTGAATGTCTCGTACGCTGAGGCGTTAAGCGGCTTTTTTCATTCCGCGCAACGAGAACTGGGGAAACTACCAATGTCGTACATCTACACCGCTGTGGTTTCGATGAAGGATCCGGATGCGTTCGCGGCCGCCGGCAAGACATGGGCCGAGCAGCGCGCTCGCACGAAGTTCGGCGCCCTCTCCTCCAGCGCTATGCAGATCGTGATGGGCGGCGAGAGTGCGGGTCTGGTGTACGTCAACTTCGAGTACGAGACGGCGGACGCTGCGATGGCTGGCTTCGCTGCGCTCTACGCCGACAAGAAATACGTCACGTTGATCCGCGAGCAGGAGGTAAAGATTCACCGCAGGAGCCTCATGCGCGTGCAGGCTGAGTTCGGTGCAAGAGATGGCCAGTTCGCATCGATCCTTCAGCTCGGAGGCAGGCCGGTTGATGACAAGACAACGCTCTCCAACTTCCGGGTGAACTGGGGCCACATCAAGCGGGGCGCCAACGGACTGACCGTTCTGCAGCCGGTAGCCGCCGGACCCGTTCCGTTCTCAGGAATCGTGCTTGCGTGGACAGACTCGCTCGACGGTCTCCTCGCCGCCGCCACCAAGAACTTCGCCGACCCGAAGGTGCAAGAGCACATGGCAGCTAGCGGTAGCCACGTTCTCGGCCGCCTGCTGGCACGCCGCCTGTTCTAGCCACACCGCACTCGCCGTCGTGCCCCCATCGCCCACCGCCTGCACCGCTTCCCGCGGACAACCAGACGAGCAACAACACCTACAACTGACGCGCCCGCGGAATTGGCCTTGGTGCTGCCGTCGGAGTTCGTCTCATCCGTGATGTCAACCTTGCCGGCATCCTTCTGCTGAGCCGCACCGACGACGGAGGTACGATCCGAACGCGTCACGCGAGAAGCGCGAGAACCGCTCACCCCACGAGGAGCCCCCATGGCCAGCCGAGCAACCCCTCCTGCCCAGCGCCTGCACCACACTGCGTACGTCACCAAGGACCAGGAAGCCACGCGCGCGTTCTATGAGGACATTCTCGGCTTCCCACTGCTCGCCACGTGGTCCGAGGCCGACGAACTGTTCGGTGCGCTCCGCGTCTACTGCCACACGTTCTTCGGTCTGGCAGACGGCAGCGCGCTCGCGTTCTTCCAGTTCGCCGACAAGGCGGATCAGGACCTCTTCGACCCCGCCCTCTTGGCCTCGCCCTTTCGCCACATTGCGCTGAAGGTTGATGCGGCAGGGCAGGCGGAGCTACAGGGGCGCCTCGCGGCGGCGAACTGGAAGCCCGAGGGGACGTACGTGCTCGAGCACGGGTACTGCCGCTCGCTGTACACCGAGGACCCGAACGGCATGCTGCTCGAGTTCACCGTCGATGTGCCGCACGCCGGCGACATTGCTGCCGATCGGGCGCAGGACGCTCACGAGACCCTGCGACGCTGGCTCGCCGGCGACCACACCAGCAACAACTCCTACCGGTAGCGGGCGCCGGCCGGGACACCCCGCTCGGCTCTCCCGAGTCGGGCTACTTCCAGCCGAACTGTTCTGCCGCATCGCCGAGATGGTTGAGCAGGTACGCGAGGAGCATTTGTACGTCGTCGGCGTCCTGCGGTGTGACCCCGTGGATCGTCGGCACGAACACGGCCCGCGCCTGGTTGAGCAAGCCAACGATGGAGGACAGCGCGTTGGTGGCGCGTTCCGGAATGTCTGTGGCTAAGGCCGGTACGCGGCTCTGCATGAGTTCACGGAACATGTCCTGATCCGCCTCGGGCACGATCGACAGCGGATCGACACCGCTGGTAACCAGCCAGGCGATCAACCGCGAACGCATCTCGAGGTCCTCCCGAGACGCCTCCAGCGACGCCTGCGTGCCGTCGAACCCCCCGAGCCCACGAACGAGCAACTCGTGCACGACATCGATGAACAGACCATCGAGGGAACCGAAGTGACGGCTGATCAACTGCTTGTAGAGCCCCGCCCGGTCTGCGATCTCCCGGGTGCTTACGTCGGAGAAGCGACGTTCGCGCAACAATTCGATCGTCGCATTGACCATGCGCTGGGCAGCCAGATCGCCCGGCACCCACGGTCTCACCTGACGTCTCTGGTTCATCGTCGTTGTCTTCCTCGCCTGATTTTCCCGAGACTAGCAAGCCAGAGGGCACACCCTTACCTACTCCATCGCTCCCGACGTCAGCAGGTCCACCAATCGGTCCTCGTCATAGCCGAGGATTCCCGTGAGGACGTCCACCGTGTGCTCGCCGAGCATCGGTCCGCGAGCCAGCACATCAGCATTCGAGCGCGAGAACGCCATGCGCGGCCCCTCGATCACCACGGTCTCCATCATCGGATGATCGAACTGCCGGAAGTGGTTGCGGTGCAGCAACTGCGGGTCCACAACAGCCTCGACACTGTTCTGAACGCCGTGGCTGGGCACGCCGAGCGACTGCAGCAGTTCAGTTGCCTCGTCGGGCGAGCGCTTCGACGTCCACTCCTCAATGGCCACCTCGTCGAGCTCGCCCACCACCGCTGCGAGAGCAGCACGCTGGGCGTCGGTCGAGCAAGCAATCGCGACCCACCGATCCTCGCCAGCCGACCGGAACACGCCGTGCGGGTGGTGGTGCGGGTCTGCGTTGCCCTCGCGCTGCCACACGTTGTGGTTCACGTCGCAGTCCAGCAAGGCGGGCGCAAGCAGGTGTGTCGCCGCCTCCGCCTGGGCGAAGTCGATGTACTGACCCACACCGGTGCGCCGGCGGTGATCGAGTGCTGCGAGCAGCGTTGCCACGGCAAAGCGCGGCGAGACGTAGTCGGTGAACGCGCCATACGGACCGCATGGCGGACGGTCTGCCCACCCGGTGATCCCGAAGAAGCCAGCCATCGCTGCGGCCATGGTGCCGAATCCGGCAAAACCGGCCAGTGGCCCTTCCTGGCCGAACAGGCAGCTAGACAGCATGACGATCGACGGGTTCACCTGGCGCAGGTTCTCGTAGTCCAGACCCCACGCCTTCATCGCCTTCGGCGAGAAGCTCTCGGTCACCACGTCGGCCCAACGCACGAGGTCGTGGATCACGGATCGACCCTCGGGCGTTGACGGGTCCACGGAGAGGCCGAGTTTGCCGGCGTTGAGGCTGCTGAACTGCGCAGACCGCTCGAGGTCGGTGACGCCGTCCTTGTACGGGCCGAGCGTTCGCGCTGTGTCGATCCGCCGGCTCGACTCCACCCGCACCACCGTTGCACCGAGATCGGTGAGGACCCTCGTGGCCGTCGGCCCCGCAACCACCCAACAGAGGTCGAGCACCTTCAGGCCCTCGAGCGGCCGTGCCGACGGAGCAGGGCTGGCCGGTGGCGGTGCGGCGGGCGTTCGCCGTGGCTCGGCGAGCACCGCTGCGGTGTCCGCGCCGAGCAGTGGCGCCGGTCCGAGATTGCGCAGCGGGGTTTCACTCATGTGCGCCCACGCGCCGGGATAGCGGACGCCGTTCACCTCCTGCCAGTACCCCCGGTACGACAACTGGTCGATCTCGTACACCTCAGCCATCGTCTTCACCGGCGCGATGAGGCAGCGGCGCGCCATGGCTCCGTCGAGCAGTTCCAGCTTGGTCTTTGACATGCAGAATTCCCCGACGGCCTGCTTCACCCTCTCGTATTCCTCGGGTGGTTCGATACCCCCGAAGAGCAGTTCGGTGTAGGCGATCCAGTCCTTGTTGAGCATCGCCTCGTCGCAGAACCCCTCCTCGTGTACCCACTCCATGAGCCGACGTGTTGCCGGACCGATGGCGCTGCCGAACAGGAGGAGCACCGATACGAACCCATCTGCACACGGCCAGAACAACCTGATGAAGAACGAGCCGGCCTGTGCCCCACCGGCACCGCGCGTGTGCTGGTCTGCATTGTTGGGCACAGCGAGCACGTTTGACTGCGACGACTGCATTGCCGACACCTGCGCAGACACATCGAGATGCTGGCCGTGCCCAGAGCGCGCACGCTCGTAGAGGGCCGCGACAATCGCACCGGCCAGTTCGGTAGCGCCCTGCGCCCAGGCCGGGTTGCTCGGCACGCGCACGGGGGCACGGTCGTTGTCACCGGTGATCGCCATCGGCCCTGCAGCAGCCCACACCGTGAGGTCGGTAGCGGCCCAGGTGGCCTTCGGCCCGGTCTGCCCGAACGCGCTCAACGACGCGTACACCAGCGCAGGGTTCACCTGCTTCAGGTCGTCGTAGCCGAGCCCGAGTGCTGCCCACTCGCCCGGCACTGCCGACTCGATGAGCACGTCCGCGCCCCGCACCAAGTCGAGGAATGTCTTACGGTCAGCCGGTGAGCCTGCGAGGTCGAGCACCACTGATCGCTTGCCGCGGTTGTAGGCCCAGTGATGCAGGCTTGCGTTCGGCCCCTCGAGACCACCCGCAAACGGCGCAAGCGTGCGACTCGTCAAACCACCGGGCGGTTCGACAGCGATGACCTCCGCACCAAGCATGGCGAGCACGGCGCCGGCCAGTTGTCCCCGTTCGTTGGTGAGGTCGAGTACGCGATAGGGCGAGAGCACGACGAGTTCCCCTTCCGGTCGGCAGAGCCGGACTGTATCCCAGCCGCTTCCGGCGTGCCGCCCCGCCCCACCCCGCCCCGGGCACCAGACGGCGGTGCCCCGTTTGGGTACTGTCGCCCCTGTCGGGCAGGCACCTGGGGAAGTTGCCACCGGCAGGAGGAACCGTGGGGCTCGACATCCGCAGCGCACCAGAGTCGATGGACGCGGCGTGGGTTACCGGCGTCATGGAATCTGCTGGGGTCGCCCGTGGTGCCCGTGTCACCAGTGTGGAGTTCCTCGGCTACATCGGCACCGGACAGACCGGCGCGAACGCGAGGTTCGCCATGACGTGGGACGATCCTGCAGGCCGACCCGCAACGTTCGTCACCAAGTTCCCGTCGCGTGATGCCCAGGCCGCCACGACGGCGTTCGCGAACGGCGCGTACCTCAAGGAGTGCACGTTCTACCGCAGCATTGCGCCAACCGTCCGCATTCGCACACCGCGAACCTACGCCGTGCTCTACGACGCAGACACTCCTGATTTCGTGATCGTGATGGAGGACGCAGTCGGTTGTCAGCAGGGCGACCAACTCGTCGGCCTCACCGTGGACCAAGCCGCGCTCGCCGCAGCGGAGGCCGTGCAGTTGCACGCGCCGCGCTGGGGCGACCCCGCGCTCGCCCCACTTCTCGGCGTGGCAGACGTACCCACGCAGGTTGTCGGCTTCGAGATGATCTACAACCTCACGCTCGGCCCGTTCCTCGAGCGGCTCGGGTGGCGGCTCGACGCGGACGTGGTGGAGGTGATCCAGCGATTCGCCGGATCCACCAAGGAGTGGATCACGGCCACCGCCACCCCTCACACGGTGGTGCACATGGACTACCGACCCGACAACCTGCTGTTCGGTGTTGAACCCGGTGCACCGTCGCTCGTGGTGGTCGACTGGCAGACCGCCTCGGTCGGGCCGGCGATGAACGACCTCGCCTACCTCATCGGCGGCGGGTTCCTCCCCGAGCAGCGTGCCGTGGTAGAGCGAGACCTCGTGGAGCACTACCGAACCCGGCTGACTGCCGAGGGGATCGCCTACGACGCCGAGACCTGTTGGAGGGACTACCGGGTCGCAACGCTGTGGGGGATCGCACTCACCGTCATCGCAACCGTCCTCGCCGCCGAGACCGAGCGCGGCAACGAGATGTTCATCGCGATGGCGCAGCGCCATGGCCGACACGCCATCGACCTCGACGCACTCTCGCTGCTGCGCTGACGCACTGCCACGGACAGAATGGACCGGAGGAACACTGAATGAGCGAACATCCCGAGAACTACGAGGACGTGAGTGCATACGGACTCGATGTGGACGTGGAGGAGAAACTGCTCCTCGCCCACAACGAGTGCACCTTTATCTGGAGCAACCGGGAGGGTTGGCCCGTCGGCGTCATCATGTCGTACGTGTGGCGAAACGGTCGCTTCTGGCTGACGGCATCAGGCCAACGTGCACGAATCTCGGCCGTCCGTCGGGATCCGCGGGTGTGCGTCGTGGTGACGTCCACCGGGTCGCCACTCCCGCGCAACAAGGCGATCACGTGGAAGGGAACGTGCGTGGTGCACGACGACCGAGGCACCCTCGTGTGGTTCTACCGAGAGCTCTCTGACGCGCTGTACGGCACCGGGAGCACGATGGCTGACCGGTTCGTTAACTTCCTCGACTCGCCCCGTCGGGTGGTGCTCGAGATCACACCGACCCAGCGCATCGGATACGACGGGGCGAAGATGGGACGCGCGACCAAGGCCTGGATGGCTACACCGCCACAGGAGCAGGGCGAATGAGTTCGACAGTTCACGACGACCGGGTCGCCATCGTCGACCTCACCATCGCCTACTGCTGGGCCATCGATGAGCGCAACTGGCCGGCACTGCACAACATCTTCGTCCCCCACGCCACGGCAGAACTCGGAAACGGCACGGAGAGCGGTGTAGACGCCATCGTCACCCGCATCTCGGGGGTGCTCAACCCCCTCGACTCGAGCCAACACCTCGTCACCAATCATCAGGTACTCGTCGAAGGCGATCGTGCGACGAGCCGTTGCTACCTCCACGCCCAGCACGTCCGCCGGGCCGCCGACGGGGGCAGGAACTACATCGTCGCCGGCAGGTACGAAGACGATCTCGTCCGCACCCCGACGGGCTGGCGGATCTCGCACCGCCGTCTTGTCGTCATGTGGACTGACGGAAACCCACGCGTTGTCCGGGGTGGGTGAGCGGCACGTCGTCCACAGTGCCCCGCCTCTACCCTTCCGCGTCCCAGCCATACAGCCGGGAGACATCGTTGAGCTGTTGAAGCAGGTAGGCAACGAGTAACTGGACGTCGAGGACATCCTGGGGTGTGACGTTATGGATGGTCGGGACGAACACCGCGTGGGCCTGATTCAGCAGCGCAACGATCGATGACAGTGCCCGGGCCGCCCGCTCCGGGACGTCGTCCGCCAGAGCAGGAACTCTGCTCCGCAGGAGGTCACGAATCATCTCCTGATCCTCCCGGGGCACGATCGACAGGGGTTCAACGCCGCTGGTCACGAGCCAGGCAATCAACCGAGAACGCATTTCCAGAGCGACCTGGCTTGCCTCCAGCGAGGCTTGCGTGCCGTCGAAGCCGGCAAGGCCGCGGCCGAGCAGTTCGTGCACCACCTCGATAAACAGTCCGTCGATCGTCCCGAAGTGTCGGGTGATCAACTGCTTGTACAGCCCCGCTCGGGCGGCTATTTCGCGCGTACTCACCTCCGAGAACCGGCGCTCGCCGAGCAACTCGATCGTGGCAGTCACCAAACGTTGCACCGCCAATTCGCCGGGGACCCAAGGCCTCGCGGTTCGCTTTTTGGCTGCCATGAGCCCTCCGAGGAGTAGAAAGATGACTCAACCAAGGCGTGTCGAGCGTTGTAGGAACATCCGGTTGACTGGCTTGCGCCCAACCAACTCACTTGTGCCCAACGTTAACACATACGGATCACTGGAACGACAAAATGAAGCGCCTAGCCGACGCGCAGCTCCACAACCTCGGCGTTCGCCAACGGGTGCCGCGACACCACAACTCCGTCTTCCGCGGCATCCCTGCCTGCGCGATCAAGGTCAATGATCCAGACGCGCGTGCCTGGGGCAAGCCCGTCGATCGTTGTCACCACTGATCCGTCCGGTGCAGGCCAGTAATAGCCGACAAGCCAGTACGACCAACCCGGCGAGAACAGGTACCGGTCCCCCGGCTGCTGGTCCACCTCCAACACGCGTGCCGCCCCGCGCAGGTCCTGGATGTTCCCGTAGGTACCGAATCGCGTGTACGGGAACGACAACACCGCCGCTGTAACAGCAGCGGCAAGCGTGACGGAAGCGACACGGCGCAGGGACGGCTGTGCCGAACGAGCAGCGACCGTGAGGGCTCCGAACCCGGCCGCCGCCCCGAGAACGAGTAGCGGCAAGGCGTGGAGCATGTACCGGGAAATAAACAGTGGCTTGGCTGTCGAGACGACCGCGAGCGCGAGGGGCGTCACAACCCAACCCGCAACGAGGAGCACCGAGCGGGAGGAAGCAGAGCGAGGGAGTCGGCGAGCGACGAAGAGCACCACGAGCGCGAGGTTTCCTGCTGCGAGTACTGAGGCCCACCATGCGCCTCCCATGAAGTCGAGCGTGTTCGACCAGAAGGTTGTCGTTGTCAGCCTCGGAATCCAGTCGAGGCCCTCTTCGGTGAACAAGCCGTGCACGAACGGAAGGAACAGCAACACGGACAGCACCGCCGACCCGAACATCCTCCGGCGAGCAGCGCGTCCGCTCGACTCCCGCATTCCCCAGAGCCACTCCATCGCGAGCAGTGGCGCCGTGAGGGGATTCAGCGCCAACAGTGTCCCGTTGACCACCCCGCACCAAATGGCTCGAGCAACGGTTGGGGACTCCACCTGTTTCATCACGCAGACAACACCGAGCACCGCGACAAACATCAGCCAGGAGTAGTCACGCGCATTCGTCAGGTTCACCAGAAACTGCGGGTGGCACAGGAGCAGGCCCGCGGCGATCACCGCCACCGCTCGGGTGCAGAACAGGCGAGCGAGGTAGTAGAGCGCTACCACAGCAAGGGCACCCCCGAGGACCGAGAAACCCCGGATCCACCAGTCGGAGTGCCCCAGCCTCGTCCAGAACCAGAGGCAGGCGTAATACGGGCCCATTCCGTGCTTGTTCCACAGCAGGCTGAGCATGCCGCGAAACGACGACCGCATGAACACCCCAGTTGCGGCCTCGTCGACCCAGAACGAGTTGCGTGTGGCACGCACTCCACCGATCACCAGCGTCAGTGCGCCGACCACCGCGATCACCGCTGCATCAACCCGGTCGAGGGTGCCCGACCGCTGCTGCCCCGGTCGCGCGCCCCGATCAATAGTCTCTGTTGTCACAGCGATGTTTCCTTCCCCGGGAACCGGTACTCCACGTCCGCGAACGAGTCCGTAGCGAACACGCAGAGCAGGCGCGGCGGTACGTCGCCAGTGTCCACCGCAACGTGCTCCGCATCGCTCATGGGCGGAGCGTAGGCCACCCCGACGGGGAGGCGAGTTTCGCTGTTCCCGGAGAGCGGGGGCCTCCATTCATGCGTAGTCCTCTTGTCGTTGCCATCGCAGTAGTTGGTGGGATGCTCTCGAACGAACCGGACTACCCTCCCTGCCGTGGGTTGCAGCGCGGGTTGGGCAACATGAGGATCTCGTTGCTTCATGCCACGCACCACCGCGATGGCGGACCGCTCGCGCTTCGCGATACGTGGGTGGTGCGGGCCGACAGCCCCGATCGGATCGAATACGTCGTGGCGATGGACAGCGACGACACGCGTGCGATCGCAGAGACAGCGGGCATGTTGTGCGTCGTCAGTCCAGCAACTCCCGGATCGGTGACCAGTGTCCGGAACTGGAATGCCGCGGCCGCGATCGCAACGGGCGATCTCCTCGTTGTGATCGCCGACGATCTCTTCCCACCTCCCGGATGGGACACGGCTCTGCAGAACGTCATCCGTGGGCTTGACCCAACAACGACCCACTTCGCGGTGAAGGCCACGGACGCTCCCGACGACCAGCGTCTGCTCCTTCGCCACCCCGTGATCTCACGGGCCTTCTACGCCGAGTTTGGGTTATTCAATGCCGCCTTTCGCGGCGTGTACTGCGACGACGACCTCACGCAACGGGCACTCTGGCGCAGCCGCATCATCGACGGCAGACACCTCGTGCTCGACCACCGACATCCGTCGCTCGACCCATCGGTTCCCCGCTCGTCATCGCACAACCTCGTCAACACGCAAGACGAGTACGACTACGGTCGCGGTGTCTTCGAGTCGCTCTGGAGCCACGCTCACCGCGCCACGGTGGGCTGGTTCGTCCGCAGCGGAGAGAGTGAGCCCCTCTCCGCTGCAGAACTCGAGAGATCCGCAAACCTGCAACGCCAGATAGCGCTTCAGCGACTGCAGGGGTGATCCGACAGGCGTTGCCTCAGTCGATGATCGCCTGATAGGCGAGCGCCCGCAGGTCCTGCTCGGGCAGCTCGATCCCCACCATGCACTGCGTCATGAGCACGCCGACGAGATCCTCCTGCGGATCCACCCAGAAGTAGGTCTTGGCAGCACCGGCCCAGCCGTACTCGCCCACCGAACCCGGTCCACCCTGCTCGGCGACGTTCATCATCACGCGCGAGCCAAGTCCAAAGCCCCAACCGGGGTTCGGCAAACCAGCAAGCTCGTAGGGCAGCAGTGCGGCAGGCAGGTGGTTCGTGTGCATCAACTCGAGGGTCTTGCGCCCGATGATTCGCTCGCTGCCGAGCTCGCCCCCATTGCAGAGCATCTGCCCGAAACGCGTGTAGTCACCGATCGTGGAGAACAATCCGTGCCCACCGCGCACGAACAGGTCGGGGATGTCGGTGGGGTAGGTGTCCGACACGTCGTGGCGGGCGTACACCCCCATCGAACCCGGGGAGAAGATCTTCAGCAGCGTCTGATCCTGCGCGCAGAGGTCCGGGTGTCCGTACATCGCGGCGAGACGGGAAACCTTCGCCGCGGCAACACCGAAGCCGGTGTCGGTCATGCCGAGCGGGCCGAACATGCGGTCCTGAAGGAACTTGCCGAGGGGCTGGCCGGAGATCACCTCCACCAAACGGGCTGCCACGTCGATGCCCACGCTGTAGTGCCAACGGGTGCCGGGTTGGAACGCGAGCGGGATGGTTGCCAGCTCGTCGATGAGGCTCTCGAGCGTGCGCTTCGGGTCGTTCATCAGCCGCGCCTTGCGGTACAGCTCGCCGCTCTCGAAGTCCGGCAGGAAGTCGTAGGTGAGGCCGCTCGTGTGGCTGAGCACGTCGCGCACCTGCATCGGGCGCGCCTGGTCCACGAGGGTGCCTCCGGGGCCCATCACCTTGGTCGCGGCGAACGCCGGGATGTACGCCGCCACCGGATCGGTGAGGCGGAACTTGCCCTCCTCGAGCAGCAGCATGAGCGCCGTGCTCACGATGGGCTTGGTCATCGAATAGATGCGGAAGATGGTGTCGGCCGTCATCGGGAGGCCGGCCTCGGCATCACGGTTGCCGTACTGCGCGTCGAACACGGTCTCGCCGTGACGGTTGATGCGTACGTTGATGCCGCTGAGCGTGCCGCGATCTACGTACCCCTGCATTACCGGGTTGATGCGGTTGAGCCTCGATGTGCTCATGCCGACGACTTCTGCTGCTGTGGCCATGGTGAGTTCCCCTTCCCCTACGGGTTTCATTGGTCACACCGTAGCCCGGTGGGGGCGTGGCGTGCAGGGCTAGGGTCGGGCCATGGAAGACCTGAGTACCGAGGACAACGCGCTCACGCTCGCCTTCTTACACAGCAGGGCACAGAACCTGCAGTACACCGAGATCCGGCGCTTCCCTTCTCCTGAGGGTTCGTTCAGCAACACCCGCCTCGAGGAGTATCTGGACACGCGCCAGACCGCTGTCCTCAGCAAGGGGTAAGGCCATTGTGGCCGAAGGCGGTACGGCCAGAGCCGAACTTGCGTTAGTTGTCGGGATCCGCACGTTCGTGGTGGCGCAGAAGGGCCCAGCGGATGCGTGCCCGGAAGGTTTCGAGGCGGTCGACACGCTGTTCGCGGAACGGGGTGGCACCGTGGTCGTGTTTGTTGCGGTGCCGGTTGTGGCTGGTGCACTCGACCCGTCCGTTGAACTGACTCGTTGTGCCGCCCTGTGACCACGGGGTGATGTGGTCGATGTCGCACTTGGGTGCCGGGACGGCGCACCCGGCCGGGTGCTGGCAGCGGCGGTCCCGGGCCTCGATGGCGCGGCGCAGTTTGCCGGTGAACGAACGCTGCTGGGAGACGCTGAGCACGGTGGACGGACCGTCGAACAGCACCGACTCGATCACCGCGTCATCGATCCAGCCGGCAAGATCGCCAGGAGCGACAACGGTGCCACGGGCGAGCTCGCACAGGTGCCGGAGCGTTTCGTCGCCGACGTGCGCCACGAACAACGGCGTGGGCCGCCGCCCATCGGCAGGGGCGGTCGCAGATCGGGCGGCCATCTCCACGAGCGCTGCCGCGCGTCGCTGCGCGCCCGTGCGCCCGCTGCCCGACTTGAGATCAGTCAGGTAGAAGCGGTGCTCGAGCCGGTC
>CAFAAJ010000060.1_pt1 | contig 12587 bp, 12 predicted proteins | sample 7267551 | NCBI WGS metagenome assembly CAFAAJ01 (sample SAMEA6813983, study PRJEB35770) | uncultured Acidimicrobiales bacterium | biome: Freshwater; feature: Freshwater reservoir; material: water | place: Czech Republic | collected 2017-08-18 | depth 30m m
CCCTTCGACGACGAGTAGGCAACCTGGCCGATCTGGCCGTCGAATGCCGCTACCGAGGTGATGTTGACGATGGCGCCGCGCTCGCCGTTCACCATCGGCTCGCTGGTGCTGATCGCCGTTGCGGCAATGCGCGCGAAGTCGAACGAACCGATGAGGTTGATGTTGATGACTCGGCGGTACCAGTTCATGTCGAACGCCGACTCGTACTTGCCGTCCCTGCCGATGGTGCGCTGCGCGTAGCCGATGCCGGCCGAGTTGACGAGCATGCGGACCGGGCCCATCGACTTGGCCATCTCGACGGCCTCGATGATCTGGTCGGTGTTGGTGACGTCGACCTTGGCGAATGCGCCGCCGATCTCCTTGGCGACCTCCTTGCCCTTGTCCTCCTGCATGTCCGCAATGAGGACGATGGCGCCGCGTGCGGCGAGTTGACGTGCGGTGGCTTCCCCGATTCCGGAGGCCCCACCAGTGACGATTGCTACTGCACCTTTGATGTCCATAAGTCCGACAGGCTAGGCCCCGGGAGCGGCACCCACCCGTCCCGCAGCCGGTCCGACCCCACTCACCGGGGAAAACGGCCTGCTACCGTCCCGCATGTGATCACGGTCGAACCGCTCCAGGCCACGCTCGGCGCCACCGTCCGGGGGGTGCGCCTTGCCGCCCTCGGAAACGACGAGTGGGCGCTCGTCCACGCTGCGTTCCTCGAGCACGCCGTGCTGGTGTTCCCCGAACAGCACCTGTCCGGCGACGAGCAGGCGGCCTTCGGGAGTCGGTTCGGGCGCTTCGAACGGCTCACCGGGGCCAACGAGGGCCTTACCCCGATCACGAACCGGCTGAAGGACGGAACGCTGCGCCCCGAGGACGACCCAGTCATGCACATCCTCAAGGGCAACGAGGGCTGGCACACCGACAGTTCGTACATGCCGCTCGCCGCGAAGGCCTCGATGCTGTCTGCTCACATCGTGCCGGCCGAGGGTGGCCACACCGAGTGGGCCGACATGCGTGCCGCCTATGACGTGCTCCCCGCGGACGTGAAGGAGCGCATTGCGGGGCTGAGCGCCTATCACTCGATCGAGTGGTCGCAGGCGCAACTCGGGTTCACGGATGCGCCGGCGGGTGCCTACGGCTACGGCGTCGAGAACCCCCCGCTGCGCCCGCTCGTGAAGATCCATCCTGAAACCGGCCGTCCGTCGCTGTTCATCGGGCGCCACGCACACGCAATCCCCGGCCTCGAGTCGGAGGAGTCCGAGCAGTTGCTCGACGGGCTTCTGGACAACGCCTGCCAGCCGCCGCACCTCTACGAACACGATTGGCAGGTCGGCGATCTCGTGGTCTGGGACAACCGGTGTGTGCTGCACCGTGCACGCCCGTGGGACTACACCGTGCCGCGCCTGATGAAGCACACCCGCATCCAGGGCGAGCTCGCCTCCGAAGGCGTCTCGGCCTAACTCATCGTCTGTGGTTAGAACAGGGTGCCCTGGGCGGGTTCGTCGGGGTCCGGGTCGGTGGACGTGACGGGTTGGTCGAACGGTCCAGCAGCAGCAGCGACGGCGAGACGGTCGACGAGATCGTTCATCGCGTTCCCCGAGTGCCCCTTCACCCAGCGGAACGACACGTTCCCGCGCTGCAGAACGAGATCGACGAGCGGCCTCCAGAGGTCCTGATTCGCAACAGGCTGCTTCGATGCGTTTTTCCAGCCCCGACGCATCCACCCCTCCCACCATCGATCCCTAAAACAGTTCACGACATAGGTCGAGTCGCTCGTGATGATGACTGGATGCTCCGCCGGCAGTGCCTTCAGGGCTTCCAGCACGGCCTGCACCTCCATCCGCTGATTGGTGGTGTGCGGCGCGCCCCCCGAGCCCCAGGTTGCTCCGTCGGGCGCAACCGCCCACGCCCAACCACCCGGACCGGGATTACCGGAGCACGCCCCGTCGGTGAACACGATGACGGGCTCGTTTGACACACTTCCACTCTGGCATGGGTGAGAATGGGCGCATGATCTTTGACGGATTCGTCCACTCGCTCCCGGACTCCGATCCGGAGGAGACGAGGGAGTGGCTCGACTCGCTGGACGCCGTCGTGGACACCCACGGCAAGACCCGAGCCCGCTATCTCCTCTCTGCGCTGCTCGATCATGCTCGCGAGTTGCAGGTGTCGTTCCCCGCAACCGTCTCCACCCCGTACGTCAACACGATCCCTGCCGAGTACGAGCCGTGGTTCCCCGGTGACGAGCACATTGAGCGGCGCATCCGCGCCTACGTGCGCTGGAACGCTGCTGCGATGGTGGTGCGCGCCAACCACCAAGCCGAGGGCATCGGTGGGCACCTCTCCACGTTCGCGTCATCGGCCAGCCTCTACGAGATCGGCTTCAACCACTTCTTCCGCGGCAAGGAGGACGGCCAGCCCGGGGACCACATCTACTTCCAGGGGCACGCAGCACCCGGTGTGTACGCGCGTGCGTTCCTCGAGGGCCGCCTGAGCGCGGACGACCTCGACCACTTCCGTCGGGAGATCGGCCGCGGTGGCGCGGGCCTGTCGAGCTATCCGCACCCGAGGCTCATGCCCGAGTTCTGGGAGTACCCAACGGTGTCGATGGGCCTCGGCCCCATCACGGCCCTCTATCAGGCGCGCTTCAACCGGTACCTCCACAACCGCCACATCGACGACACCTCCCAGAGCCGTGTGTGGGCCTTCCTCGGCGACGGGGAGTGCGACGAACCCGAGACCCTCGGTGCCATCTCACTCGCCGCCCGCGAGCACCTCGACAACCTCGTCTTCGTGGTGAACTGCAATCTCCAGCGCCTCGACGGACCGGTGCGCGGCAACGGCAAGATCATCCAGGAGCTCGAGGCCACGTTCCGCGGCGCCGGGTGGAACGTCATCAAGGTGATCTGGGGTTCGCGCTGGGACGAACTGCTCATGAAGGACAAGGACGGCGTCCTGCTCCAGAAGATGAACTCCACCGTGGACGGCGAGTTCCAGCGGCTCACCAACGCCCCTGGCAGCGAGATCCGCGAGACGTTCTTCGGACCGGATCCCCGGCTGCGCAAGATGGTGGAGCACCTGTCCGACGAGGACCTCATGCTGCTCCCCCGTGGTGGCCACGACTACCGCAAACTGTATGCGGCCTACAAGACGGCGCTCGAGAACCTCGGCAGCGGGCGCCCCACCGCAATCCTCTGCAAGACGGTGAAGGGCTGGACGCTCGGTCCCGACATCGAGGCGCGCAATGCCACCCACCAGATCAAGAAGATGACTCGTGATCAGCTCATCGCGCTGCGCGACCGTCTCTACCTCAACGACGAGATACCCGACGACGCATTCGAGGGCGACGACCCGCCGTACTTCCGCCCGGGCGAGGATTCCGTCGAGTACCAGTACCTCATCGAGCGTCGCCGCGCGCTCGCCGGCTCGGTGCCCCAGCGCATGATCCGCACGCGCAAGCCGCTCGGCCAGCCGTCCGAGCAGGTGTTCGCCGACATCCTGGCGGGATCGGGTACGCAACCGGTATCCACCACGGTTGCGTTCACGCGCCTCCTGCGCAACCTCTGCCGTGATGAACAGATCGGCCCGCGCGTGGTGCCGATCATTCCCGACGAGGCCCGCACGTTCGGCATGGATGCGCTCTTCAAGGAACTGAAGATCTACGCGGCCGACGGGCAGAAGTACCGACCCATCGACGCGAACCTCATGCTGTCGTACGCGGAATCCACGAGCGGGCAGATCCTCGAGGAGGGCATCACCGAGGCAGGCGCAATGTCCAGTTGGATCGCTGCTGCAACGTCGTATGCCACGCGCGGCGTGCCGATGATCCCGTTCTTCACCTTCTACTCGATGTTCGGGTTCCAGCGCGTCGGGGACCTCATCTGGCAGGCCGCTGACAGCAGGGCGCGGGGCTTCCTCATGGGAGCTACCGCTGGGCGAACCACGCTCCACGGCGAGGGTCTGCAGCACCAGGACGGGCACTCGCTTGTTCTCGCCTCCACGGTGCCGGCCTGTCAGGCGTACGACCCGGCATTCGCCCACGAGATGGCCGTCATCGTCAAGCACGGCATCCGACGCATGTACGGCGGCGAGCAGGGCCAGAGCACCGATGATGCCGATGTCTTTTACTACCTCACGCTCTACAACGAGAACTACCCGATGCCCCCGATCCCGGATGAGCCGGGGATCGAGGAGGGGATCGTCCGCGGGCTGTACCGGTGGGCCGAGTCGCCGGCGGGGACCAACGCCCGCGCAACCTTGCTGTTCTCCGGATCGGCCAACGGCGCGGCCCGCCAGGCCGCAGCCGACCTCGCCGAGCATTTCGGCGTGGGAGCCGAGCTCTGGAGCGCCACGAGCTATAAGCGTCTCCGCGAGGAGGCACTCGAGGTGGAGCGCTGGAACCGCTTGCACCCGGACCGCGCACCGCGCACCGCGCTCGTCACCCACCTGCTCGCCGACGCGCCCGGGCCGATCGTGGCCGTCACGGACTTCATGCGGATCGTGCCCGAGCAGATCGCCCGCTTCCTGCCGGGTCGGTCGTTCACCCCGCTCGGAACGGACGGTATGGGCCGCAGCGATACGCGTGAGGCGCTGCGGCGGCACTTCGAGGTGGACGCCGCCCACATCGTGGTCGCAACGCTGTCGGGCCTCGCTGCCCAGGGCGAGGTGAAGCCCGAACTCGTGATGGAGGCCATTCGCCGCTACGGCATCGACCCCGACACGCCGTTCTCGCTGTACGCGTAATTCCGCCGACATAGGCTCCGCTCCGCTTCGCCATAGTTCGGCGTGCGGCTCGTCGCTGGCGCTTCCCTCGCCACGGCGCGATCCGTTCGATCACACTTGTCGGCGGATTAAAACTGATTGCGCTGGCGGTCAAGCCAGCCGAGCAGGATCGCTAGTGCTCGCGGGTCGTGCCGCAGCCGGTGGCCCGCTCCGGCGATAATCCGTAGCTCGGCAGAGCCGTGCGCCTGCGCGATCTGGCGGGCCTCTGACGTTGGCACCGCCTCGTCGTCGTCACCGTGCATCACAAGGAGATCCCGCGGGGCGAACCGGCGGGCCGCGTCGAGCGGGCGGAAGCGCTGGAATTCGCGCCCCCACTCATCGAGGTTCGGCGGGAACCTCGGCGTGCGAACCGCGCCGATCTCCCTGGCGTGCTCGAGGAAGCGTCGGGGTTGGTCCGCCCAGTCCTCGAAGCCGGACCGTGCGCCGAGCATCACCGCACCGTGCACACGCGGGTCGTCGGCCCCGACACAGAGCGCGATCGATCCGCCGGTGTTGGTACCGACCAGCCACACCCCGAGCGGATCGGTCTCCTCCACGACCACATCGATGGCACGTTTCAAGTCATCGACCCAGCCCTGCAGTGAGAAGTCGCCCTCACTCTTGCCGCAGCCGCGGAACGTGAACGTCATCGCCGTCCAACCGAGCTCGTTCGCGATCCGGTCCATGAGCTCCGGGAACGTCGAGGCGCTCTGGCGCGCGTCGAGCGGGCCGATCGGGAAGCCGTGGCACATGATGAGCGCCGTCGTGCGGGCGTCCCTGCCAACAGGCCTCGCCGTGTGCCGGGAGAGCCTCAGCCCGTCGGAGACGAATTCACCGTTCACGAACAAGCGCCCGGGGATCGCAGGAGCACCGACCGACGGTCAGGAGCGGGGCTTGCGGTAGGTGCGGGCCTTCTGGCCGGGCTTGGCGAGCCGGTACCCGCGGTTGCGGGCCTCGGGCAGCGTGTCAGGCCCGAAGCACAGGTAGGTCTCGGCCGCCATGAGCTCGTCGATGACCTCGGTGTCGGTCCAGGTGTCCAGGTCGTACACGAGTTGCGTGCGCTTGTCACCGACGTAGCGGTAGTGCTCGAAGCGAACCGGTCGTTCCATACCCCGGACGCTACCCAAGCCGGGCCCCGTCGGCGAAGTACCGCTGCCGAACTCAGTTCAGGTTGAGTTCGGCAGCAATCCCGGATGAGGGTGCGTACATCCACCCGAACCATAATGCCGGTTGTGAACTAACCGTCACTATACTCTGTTGAGAAGGACGGTTATGGCGCACGAGGAGGAACACCGCTGGGAGGGGAGCTTGGGGGCTCGCACCCGCCATGAGCGCCGCCCCTGCGCTTACCGAGCCTATGTCCCCGATGTGTTAGCGGGCCGGGAGTTGTTGCTGCCGGCGGATCTCGTCGCCGACCTCGCCGACGCTGAACGGGCCGTGGCCGCCCTGCAGAACCGGAACCTCGGGTTGGCGAGCATCGAGGCCGTAGCCCGGCTCCTGCTTCGGGCCGAGTCCGTGGGCTCCTCCTACATCGAGGGGTTGCAGATCAACGCTCGTCGCCTCGCCAAGGAGGCGTTCGCCCAGCAGGCCGGACTGCCGGCCAACGACGACACTGCCCGGGCGGTCCTCGGCAACATCGCGGCAATGGGCGGTGCGCTCGAACTGGCCGACGAACCCCGTGCGGTGACCGTCGACGACCTGTGTCGGCTGCATCGGTCGCTGCTCACGGGTACCCGCGACGCGCACCTCGGCGGTGTCGTCCGGGATGAGCAGAACTGGGTCGGCGGCGTCAACCCGTGTGTCGCCGAGTTCGTCCCTCCGCCACCCCGCTATGTCGGCGGTCTGCTCGAGGACCTCTGCGAGTACCTGTCCTCCGATGCGCATGCCCCGCTCGTGCAGGCCGCGGTAGCCCACGCCCAGTTCGAGACGATCCACCCGTTCGCCGACGGCAACGGTCGGGTTGGCCGTGCGCTGATCCACTTCGTGCTGCGCCGCCGGGGCCTGGCCCCGCACTTCGTCCCGCCGGTCAGCCTCATTCTCGCCACGAACGCCGACGCCTACATCGACGGTCTCGTCGCGTACCGTCACCTCGGCTCGGCGAACTCGCGGGAGGGGTCGCAGGCTGCGGCCCGATGGATCGCCCGGTTCACTGGCGACCTGCTGCGGGCCTGCGACGCCGCTGCAGGGTTCGCCGACACCTTGGCTGAGCTCGAGCGGCAGTGGCGGAGCCAGGTCGGTCGGATCCGAGCCAACTCCGCCGTCGACGTGCTCCTCGCCGCACTACCCGGGATTCCGGTCCTCACCGTCGAGACCGCAGCGGCCACTATCGGCAGGTCCGTGGCGCGCACCAACGACGCCGTCGCAGTGCTCCTCGCCGCGAAGGTTCTGACTCAGGGCACGGTCGGCCGCCGGAACCGGGTCTTCGAGGCATCCGGTCTCCTCGACGCGATCACCGGCCTCGAACGACGCCTCGCGTCCCCCGTCGAGGACACGGCGATCGCAGCACCGTCGCGCGCCATGCCTGCTCGCCGCGATTCATCACCGGACTGAGCTCGAGATGGCCAAGCAGGTAGGCAAGTAGAACGCAACGGCATCAGACCGACCGCGACCCCAGACGATTTATGCACCATCCAATCGGGCTTGCTGCCGAACTCAGTTCAGGTTGATGTCGGGGTCGTTCGCCTGCGGGCCGACTGCGCCGATCGCAGCGAAGTAGGCCGTGTGGGTGTCGATCACGTGCGCAACGTCCTCGTCGACCACGTCCATCCCCGCCTCCTCGGCGCGGGCGAGCAGGAACGCCACCTCGGAGGTCTCGTCCACGATGATCGGCAGCGCAATGTCCTGGCGCCGGTCCATCACCTTGTCGGGCTGCAGACCCTTGGCGTGGAGCCAACGCATGTGGAACGTCAGCAACTGCTCGAGCTCGTCGTAGGTGAGCCTCGCCTGCGCTGCGGCGGGCAGGTTGTCCGCCACGAAGTCGATCGCCTGCTCGATCTCGTAGACGGTTCTCGGCGCGAGGGCATCCAGACGGTGTGCCTCACGGCCGACGGTGCCGGCGGCGATGGCGAACACGATCACGCCGGCGACGATGAGGATGACGATTCCGGCTCCGGTCACGCCCCCGATGCTAGGCGCCGCCCGTCGTGGTCCTGTGAAATACGCGACAGAGCGGCGGGTTTCCCCGCCGCTCTGCTCAGTTGTTTCGAGTTGTCGCTGTGGCGCTGGCTCAGATGCCGATGCGCTGTGCGAGCTGCTCGCGGTGGTAGGTCGGGTCTCCGAACAGGAGCTCGGAGGACTTCGCACGCTTGAAGTACAGGTGCGCCGGGTGCTCCCACGTGAAGCCGATGCCGCCGTGGATCTGGATGTTCTCGGCCGTGGCGTGGAAGTACGCCTCCGAGCAGTAGGCCTTGGCGAGCGAGGCCACCGACGGCAGTTCCTCGTTCATCTCTGCGGCACACCACATGCCGTAGTACGCAGCGGACTTGGCCGACTCAACCTCGAGCAGCATGTCTGCGCACTTGTGCTTGATGGCCTGGAACGAACCGATCGGGCGGCCGAACTGCACGCGCACCTTGGCGTACTCGACGGCCATGTCGAGCACCTTCTGTGCGCCACCGACCTGCTCAGCGGCGAGGCCGACAGCGGCGAGGTCGAGCACCTTGTGGAGCACACTCCAGCCCTGGCCCTCGGTGCCGATCAGCTTGCCGGGCGTGTCCTTCAGTTCCAGTTTGGCCTGCTTGCGCGTCTGGTCCATGGTGGACAGCGCAGTGCGGGTGAGACCGGCAGCGTTGCCCTCGACGGCGAACAGGCTCGTGCCCTTGCCCGTCTTGGCGGCAACAATGATGAGGCCGGCGGTGTGGCCGTCGAGCACGAACGACTTGGTGCCAGTGATCTTGAAGTCGCTGCCGGAACCGGAGGCCGTGGCAGTGATGCCGCTCTCGTCCCACTTGCCGGAGGGCTCGGTGTAGGCGAGCGTCGCGATGGTGGTGCCTGCGGCGATGCCGGGCAGGTACGCCTTCTTCGCTGCCTCGTCACCCGAGAGCAGCAGCGTGTTCGCCGCGAGCACGACAGTGGAGTAGTACGGAGCGCACAGCAGTGAGCGACCCATCTCCTCGAGCACGATGCCGAGCTCGACAAACGAGTAGCCCGAGCCGCCGTACTGCTCGGGGATGGCGAGACCCTGCAGGCCCATCTGCTCACCCATCTGGCTCCACACGGCGGCGTCGTAGCCGTCGGTGGTCTCCATGAGTGCACGGACATCGGTCTCGGCGGACTTGGCGTCGAGGAACGCGCGGACGGTCTTGCGCAGTTCTTCCTGTTCTTCGGTGAAGGCAAAGTTCATGGCGACATTCTGGTCGGCACCCCACTCCCCCGCAAGCGGCAATGTGTACACTGGTGTACTCATGCGTCGAATCGGCATCCGCGAGCTCCGGGCGGGCGTGGCAACCGCCGTCCGCCAGGCCGGGGCCGGCGAGCGTTTCACCGTCACCGTCGATGGCAGGCCAGCTGCCCAGCTCGGCCCTTTGGAAGGCAACGACAACAGCGTCGGGATCGACGACCTGGTCGCTGCAGGCCTGCTCGTTGCCCCGCGGCGCTCCGGACCGGCCCGGCCCACCGATCCCGTCCCGGCCTGGGCGGGCGCCCGACTCGACCGCCTCCTGCGGGAGCTGCGCGGGTGACGCTGTACGCCGACGCGTCTGCGCTCGTCGCACGTCATCTCGACGTGCCGGCCCGTGCTGTGGCACTTGAGGCGTTCGCAAACAATGCCGTGTGGTGCGCCTCCGCAATGGCCCTCACCGAGGCACTGGCCCTCATTGACCGGCTCACCGACGACCTCGACGTGCGGGAGCAGGTGGAGGACCTCGTGCGTCTCGACTGGGACCGGCTGCACCTCGTGCCGGTGGACCAACGCTGCCTCGACCGTGCGGCAGTACTCGCCCGCGAACAACCACTCCGCCTGTCGGACGCGATCCACCTCGCAGCGGCAGACCGGCTACCACGACCGCTGGCGTTCCTCACCTTCGACCCGGCGCAGATCCCCGTTGCGTTGTCGCTCGGCTTCGACGTGGTCTCGACGTGATCCGACCGGGACCCGTGCGAGAATGACACCTATGAGCACCCTGCACTGGAGCGACAGCCGCCTCGAGGTCCACCGCGTGGTCGTCGGACCGTACGAGAACAACGTGTTCGTCATCCGCTGCAAAGAGACCGGTGAGGGCGTCCTCATCGACGCAGCGAACGAGCACGAACTGCTGCTCGAGATGTGTCAGCGCCTCGGCGTGAAGCGGGTACTGGAGACCCACGGCCATGGCGATCACATCCAGGCGGTGCCCGCAATGCGTGAGGCTGGCTACGAGGTCGCCGTGACGGCGCTCGACGCGCCACGCCTGAAAGAGGTGGGCTACGACGTGTTCCTCGACGACAAAGAGATCATCGAGGTAGGCCGCCTGCGTCTCCACGTCATCCACAACCCGGGCCATACCGAAGGTTCGGTCTCGTTCAAGGTCGAGGACGCTCCCCTGCTGTTCAGCGGCGACACCCTGTTCCCCGGCGGCCCCGGCAACGCCACGTTCGACGGCGGCAGCTTCGAGCAGATCATCCACTCGATCGACACCAAGTTGTTCACCTTCCCGGCCGACACGATCATCCTCCCCGGCCACGGCGGCGACTCGACGATCGGCACCGAGCGCCCCCACCTCCGGGAATGGGTGGACCGGGGCTGGTGAGCCCCCGCACCCGGCCTGTCGTGCCCGGGTGTGACCGATGCAACAGACTGTGGTGAACTTCTGGGGTGCCGGGAGAACCCGGCAGAAGCCGTACACGTCTGGAACAGCATGAATCTCCTCGTCCTCCTCGAAATGTCCTCCGGCGCCATGGGCGACCGGGTGACCGTCGGTGCGCTCGACGGTGGGCTCACCTTCGAGCGGCTCTTCGATCGTGCCGCCCGGGGCGCCACGTACCTGCGCAACCATTCCGGAGAGCGCCTGCTCTACACGGGTATCTCCTCCCCGGTGCTCCCGGTGGCGATGTATGCGTCGTCGTGGGCCGGCAAGCCGTACGTGCCGCTCAACTACCGCCTCGCCGACGACCGACTCCGCATGCTCATCAGCCGCCAGGCGCCAGCCGTGCTCGTTTGCGACCCGGGTACCGAGGATCGCTTTGCCAGCATCGACGGCATCGAGGTGCTCACCACCGATGCGTTCAACGCCGCCATCGACACCGCAGAAGCCGCCGAGCCCGACTGGTCGATGGACGAGGACGATGTCGCCGTACTGCTCCACACGAGCGGCACCACGGGTGACCCGAAGATCGCGATCCTGCGCCAGAAGCACCTGACTGCGTACGTGCTCGGCTCCATCGAGTTCATGGGCGCTGGCGAGGAAGAGGCCACACTCGTGTCGGTGCCGCCGTATCACATCGCCGGAATCGCAGCGATGATCACGTCGGGCTTCTCGGGGCGACGCATCGTGCAACTACCCACGTTCGAGCCCGCCGAGTGGGTGCGCCTCGTTCGGGACAACGCCGTCACCCACGCAATGGTTGTGCCAACCATGCTCGGGCGAATCCTCGACGAACTCGAGGACGGACTCGGGCTGCCGAGCATCCAGCACCTGTCCTACGGCGGTGGCCGCATGCCGCTCCCTGTCATCGAGCGCGCGATGAAGCTGCTGCCCCAGGTCAACTTCGTGAACGCCTACGGCCTCACCGAGACCTCGTCGTCCATCGCCGTTCTCGGCCCGCAGGACCACCGTGACGCCTGGTCGTCCGACGATCCGCTCGTGCGCCGCCGCCTCGGCTCGGTTGGCAAGCCGCTGCCCACCGTGGAGATCTCCATTCGCGGCCCGCTCGGCGAGGAACTGCCCATCGGCGAGAAGGGCGAGATTTGGGTGCGTGGCGATCAGGTATCGGGCGAGTACGCCTCCAAGCGAGCGCTCAACCAGGACGGCTGGTTCCCGACGAACGACGCCGGCTCCTTCGACGAGGGCGGCTACCTGTTCATCGAGGGCCGCATCGACGACGTGATCGTGCGCGGCGGCGAGAACCTCTCCCCCGGCGAGATCGAGGACGTGCTGCTGCAGCACCCGTCCGTGAGCGAAGCGGCTGTGGTCGGCATCCCGAGCGACGAGTGGGGTGAGGCCGTCGCCGCCTTCGTCGTGCTGCACGACGGCCGGGCGATGACTGCCCAAGAGGTCTCCGACTGGATCGTGAAGCACCTGCGCTCCTCCCGCAAGCCCGAGCACATCGAGTTCCGCGCCGACCTGCCGTACAACGAGACCGGCAAGCTGCTGCGCCGGGAACTCAAGGCCCAGTTCACCCCGGCCCCGTGACGGCTTCGGCGCCGGCACCCAAGAGCGAGTAAGAACTACCTATCCATCACCGCACATCCGGAGGTCCGTGCATGGCAATCGACAAGTTCCCCGTCGAGGCGACACACATCATGATGTTTGCTCGCGCGATCGGCGACACCAATCCCATCTATTCCGACGCGGAGTACGCCAAGGGCACCGAGGTCGGTGCGGTAATCGCACCGCCCACGTTCGTGCAGGCAAGCGCCCAGTTCGACGACCAATACCCATTGCGCCCGATGCCGGGCAAGCCGTGGTTCGGCTCCGGCAAGGAGGCCACGGGCCTGAAGAAGGACCCAAAGGGTGACGGCGGTGGCAACGGGGGCGGGCTCCACGCGGAGCAGCACTACGAGTACCACCGGCCGCTACGCGCTGGCGAGGTGCTCACCGCCACCAACCTCGCACTCCAGACCTGGGAAAAGGACGGCCGCCGCGGCGGCAAGTTGCTGTTCAGCGAAACCACCACCGAGTACCGAACGGTCGCGGGCGAAC
>CAFAAJ010000064.1_pt1 | contig 12277 bp, 9 predicted proteins | sample 7267551 | NCBI WGS metagenome assembly CAFAAJ01 (sample SAMEA6813983, study PRJEB35770) | uncultured Acidimicrobiales bacterium | biome: Freshwater; feature: Freshwater reservoir; material: water | place: Czech Republic | collected 2017-08-18 | depth 30m m
GACTTCGCGTCCTTCGACAAGAGAGTGAACTCGGTGGTTGTGCAGGCTGACGGAAAGATCCTGGTCGGCGGCAAGTTCAGAGGGTCCATCAAACGCCTCAACCCCAACGGCAGCATCGACAGCACCTTCACCCCACCAAACCCACCAAAACTCACCGGCCGGGTGAACTCGGTGGTGGTGCAGGCTGACGGCAAGATCCTGGTGGGCGGCGACTTCAACGGGTCCATCAAACGCCTCAACAACGCGGTCCCGCAGTCGGGGACGAGTGGTGCAATCGTGGGTGGCGGCAGCGGTAGTGGGGTGTGGATCATCGTGATCGTCGCCGCTGGCGCAGCAGTCATCGCGGCGGGTGTTTCGGTTGTACGCCGCCGCAAACCCCGCGCCGCGTAGCACGGCGCCGTTTGGGGGGGTCGGCTCGGTACGCAAGCGCCTCGACGATCGCTGGCAGCAGCGCCCCGAGTAGGTTGACCCCCTTGCCGAACGACCTTGCCACCGAACACACCCGGACCGTCCTCGAGCGGCTTGCCGGAGCGGGAGCAGTACCCCGGGGCGACCAGCTCGACGCAGTGCGGGCAATCATCGAGCCTGCGGCCCGGGTGCTCGTGGTGCAGGCCACAGGTTGGGGCAAGAGCGCCGTGTACTGGGCAGCCACGTCGGCACTCCGGTCGTCCGGGTCGGGCCCCACGCTCGTCGTGTCACCGCTGCTTGCGCTCATGCGGGATCAGGTGAATGCGGCCACGCGTGCTGGCCTCCGTGCCGCCACGATCAACAGCACGAATATCGACGACTGGGACCGTGTGTTCAGGGCGCTCGACCAAGACGAACTGGACGTGCTGCTCGTGTCGCCCGAGCGACTCGGAAACCCCCGGTTCGCCGCCCGGCTCGACCAACTGATGGCCCGTGTCGGTCTCGTCGTGATCGACGAGACACACTGCATCAGCGACTGGGGATTCGACTTCCGGCCCGACTACCAGCGACTCGCCCGCGCACTGCTCGGAACCCCGACGGCGTCGGTGCTCGCCACCACCGCCACCGCGAACAGCAGGGTGGTCGCCGATGTCGAGTCACAGTTGGGTTCCGGGGCCGTCACCTTCCGAGGCACGCTCGCACGGACCTCGCTGCAGCTAGCGGTCGTGCCCGGGCTGGCGCCGCTGGAGCGCTATGCCTGGGTTGCCGATGCACTCCACACGCTCCCCGGCTCGGGGATCATCTACGTGCTGACCGTCGCGGAGGCAGAACGCCTGGCTGCGTTCCTGCAGTCCTGCGGCCACGAGGTGGCTGCATACAGCGGCCAGCTGGAAGCCGAACAGCGCGAGCAGGTGGAGGATGCGCTGCGGCGCAACGAGGTGAAGGCGGTTGTGGCCACCAGTGCCCTCGGCATGGGCTACGACAAGCCGGACCTCGGGTTCTGTATCCACGTCGGTTCGCCGTCCACCCCGGTCGCCTACTACCAGCAGGTGGGTCGTGCCGGCCGGGCGCTCGATCACGCCGTGGCCGTGCTGCTCTCGTCGGACTCCGACGAGCGGATCTGGGACTACTTCGCCACAGCATCGATCCCCAACGCTGCGGACGTCGACAAGGTGCTGATCGCGCTGGCCGCCGGACCGCAGTCCACGGTGGAGCTCGACAGCGCCACCGGCGTGCGCCGAGGGCGGCTCGAGACACTGCTCAAGATCCTTGCCGTCGACGGTGTCGTAACCAAGGACGGCACCCGCTGGGCCTCCACCGGCGAGACCTACGTGCACAACACCACCAAGTGGGACACACTCACGCGTATGCGCCGTGCTGAGGCGGACCTCATGCGGCAGTACGCCCACGGTCAGGGCTGCCTCATGGCTTATCTGCAGCAGGCCCTCGATGACCCGTCGCCTGCACAGTGTGGCCGCTGCTCGGTGTGCACCGGGGCACTGCCTCAACCGGGTCTTGCGCCTGCGGCGGAGTGGCTCGAGGCCGCCCGGGCCTTCTCCCGGGGCGTCGACATCGTGATCGAGCCCCGCAAGCTGTGGCCCCAGGGGGTCGGCCGCCGGGGCAGGATCGCAGGACTGCTGGAGGGCCGAGCGGTCGCCTTTGCCGACGACCCCGGGTGGGGCGAGGCCCTGCGGGACCTCCAGCGCTCGGGCTACGGAACGCTTCCCGAGCCGCTCGTCGGCGGCGCCGTGGAGGTCCTGCGCCGCTGGGCGAAGGTGTGGTCACAGCGCCCCGCCGCTGTCGTCCCGGCGGCCGCATTCGGCGCGCAGGGCGAGGCCAACCGGCGCCTGGCTGTCGAAATCGCGAGAATCGGCAGGTTGGAGATGCTGGACGTGCTGCGCTGGGAGGGTGAGGCGCTCGGCTCGGACCTGTCCAGCGGCCCTGCAGTCCGCCATCTCGAGTCCGCAATCGTGCTCGGCGCCCCGGTCGAACCCCTGCCCGGCCCGGTGCTGCTGTGTGCCGCCAGCATGCGGTCGGGTTGGGCCCTCACCGTATGCGCTGCTCTCCTGCACGAGGCAGGTGTGCGCGGTTCGATGCCGCTCGTGATCCACCGACTGCCCTAACGCCGTGTGCGGAGCACGTCTCTGCCACGATACGGGGGTGGAACCCATCGGGGCCGAAGATCTTTTCGCCATCATCGACGAACTCAGGGAGTACGTGAGTGTGCACACCCCCGTGTTCGATGACTCAGGTTTGATCATCGACGCCCGCCTGCACACCTGGAACTGTGCCTACGCCAGGGTGCGCATGAGGCCGGTCGTTCTCGGCCAGTTGATGATGGAGGAGTACCACGACCCGCTCGACGCGATGGGCTACGTGAATCGCGCCTGGAACGAGGGTTCGGTACAGCAAGTGTTCGAGTACACACCCGAAACACGTGACATCTACCAGCCGGACCGCGCGTTTGTTTTCCTCAACGTACTCTGGAAGCGCGTCGGCGACTTCGTGGTTGAGGTGGGCACCGACTTCTCGGAACTGCGTGGCATGGAACTCGATCTGGAGAACCAGCGCTTAGCGGTCATTGAGGCATCACGTGCGAGGACCATGGCCCAGCAACGCGAGCAGATCGCACGGGACCTGCACGACTCAACAGTGCAGCAACTGTTCGCTGCCTGCCTGTTCATCGAGTCGATGGTGAAGACACTCGACACCGACACGACGGACACCGCCAAGCACGTCGTTTCCCTCCTTGCGGGCGTGATCGAGGAGATCCGCCGGGAGGTTCTCGACCTCCGTAGCGTGACACCTTCGGTGATCGAGGTGGAACTGAGGGACGCGTTGCGGCCGATCGTGGACGCAACCGGTGTGCTGTGCACCGTGGTCGTTGAGGGGGCAGGCGAGTGTGATCCCGAGATCCGCTCGAGCATGCGGGCGGTGGTGCGCGAGGCAGTGTCCAACGCCGTTCGCCATGGGGAGGCCCAGAGTGTGCTCGTCACGGTGACACTGGACGAGAACCGTGCGGAACTGATGATCGCGGACGATGGGACCGGGTTCGATACCGACGCGACCTTCTCGGTCGGGATCCTGGACATTCGCGCCCGGGCAGAGAAGCTCCGGGGCGAGGCGGAGTTCTTCTCGACAACGCGTGGCACCACGATCAAGTGGCGCGTGCCGCTCCGCTGAGCAGGCGCATCGGCTGGGTGGTTGAGCCCCCGGTTCCGTCAGGTCGGGAAGGTGATCGGCCCGAGTTCGTTGCGGATCGCCCGGGCAACAGCCAGCGCGGTCCGGTCCTCCATGTACGGAGCAACGATCTGCACGCCGATCGGCAGGCCGTCGGCGGACGTGCCGACCGGGATGACCGTGGCGGGCAGGTACACCCCGCCGATCAACACCGTCCACCAGAGCAGTTCCAGGTACGGACGCTCCACACCGTCCACCAGTACGGTGCGCTCGGGGAGGCTGCCCTCCTGAGTGTGCGGGAATGCGTGCGTCATCGTCACTGGGCAGATCAGAGCGTCGTACTGCTGGAAGAACACCCGCCACTGCTCGCGCAGGTGCTGGCGCACGACGTCGGCCGCCATCCAGTCCCGGTGCGTGGCGGTGAACGAGCTGAGGGCCGCCGTCACCTCGGGCGGTGTGTCCGGCGATGTGGCGATGGCGCGGTAGCGGGCGAAGTCTTCGTCGCTCATCGATGGGGCTGTTGCCGCACTGACAAGCCACAGCGCGAGCTGTGACGAGGCGTCGGCGTTGAGGTCCGGACGAGCGGAGCGGTTGACTGCCGCGCCGAGCGACTGGAGTACGTCGCCGGCCCGCTCAACTGCTGCCCGGACGTCTGCGGAGACGGGACAGGCATCGTCGTCGGACCAGATGGCAACGCGGAAGGCGTCGATGCGTTCATGGCGGGGCATGGGGAGTCGATGGCTGACTGTGTGCGCGCGCTCGGGGCGCGGCGCAGCAAGGATGTGCAGTAACAGTTCGAGGTCGTCCACCGAGCGCGCAAGCGGCCCGTGCACGTTGATATCCGGCTCGACCATTCCGTAGTCGATGCGGTCGATGTACCCGCCGCACGGAACGAGGCCGTACGAGGGCTTGTGGCCGGCCACGCCGCAGAACGCAGCAGGGAACCGGATGGACCCACCAATGTCGGTGCCGATCTCGAAGCCTGTGAACCCGAGCGCCACCGAGGTGGCCGCTCCGCCGGAGGACCCGCCGGGGGTGCGGGTGTGGTCCCACGGGTTGTTGGTAGTGCCGAAGATGTTGTTGTAGGTCTGGATATCGCCGGACCACCGAGGAACGTTGGTCTTTGCGAAGGGGATCGCGCCGGCCGAGCGCACGAGGGCCACCGCGTCGGCGTCTTTCGTGGGCACGTGATCGCCGTGTTCGATGGCGCCGCCTGTTGACCGCAGCCCACGCACGGCGAGTGCATCCTTCACAGTGATGGGGATGCCGTGGAGCGGGCGGGTATGCCTACCCGCCGCAGCCTCCGCGTCGGCCGCCTCGGCCGCCCGACGGCCGCTCTCGAGGTCCACGGTGACCACGGCATTCACTGCCGGGTTGAGTTTCTCGATCCGGGCAACGTAGTGATCCAGCAGCTCACGCGAGGACAGTTCCTTGAGCGCGAGCAGATTGCGGAGCTCAACGAGGGACTTGTGGTGCAGGGGTAGTTCGCTCACGTCCTCAACCTAATGGGCTTGCCGTGCGGGAGCCGCAGGGCTGTTCCGGCGGGATCAGATCGAGAAGTCGAGCCCGGACCAGACACCCTCGGTTGAGGGGCGAATGGCATCTACCGAGGTGTGGCCGGTAACCGTGGTCTCGAGCTCGTCCACCCGCTTCAGGAGGGACTTGAGGCTGGCGCCCACGAGGTCCGGCAGCTCGACCTCGTCGAGGTCCGGTTCCGGCACCCCGGTGGTGGCGCGGCTGCGCGACACGATCTGGCCCGGCACGCCGACAACGACGGAGTTCCTCGGCACGGGCCGCACCACGACGGCATTGGCGCCGATCCGGCTGTCTGCACCGATCTCGATCGCACCGAGCACCTTGGCGCCCGCACCGATGATCACACGATCGCCGATCGTCGGGTGGCGCTTGCCCCGGTCCAGCGTGGTTCCGCCGAGCGTGACGCCGTGGTACAAGGTGACGTTCTCGCCCACCTCGGCGGTCTCGCCGATCACGACACCCATACCGTGGTCGATGAACAGCCCCGGTCCCAGCGTTGCCCCGGGGTGGATCTCGATCCCGGTCCGGTTGCGAGCGAGCTGAGAAAGCATCCGCGCAAGGAAGCGGTGATCCCGCTTCCAGAGACGGTGTGCAACCCGGTGCGCCCACACGGCATGTACACCCGGGTACAGCAGGGCAACCTCGAACGACGAACGCGCCGCTGGATCACGCTCACGTGCCGCGGCGAGGTCGCGGCGCCAGGTGCTCATCAATCGGCCAGGTCGGCGAACAGCGCAGTGCTCAGGTAGCGCTCGCCGAACGAGGGAATGATGACGACGATGCGCTTGCCGGCATTCTCCGGGCGCTTGGCGATCTCGATGGCTGCCCACGTTGCCGCACCGGAGGAGATGCCGACGAGCAGGCCTTCCTCCCTCGCCATGCGGCGTGCCGTTGCGAACGCGTCCTCGTTGGAGACGGCGATGACCTCATCGAGCACGGTGGTGTCGAGGTTCTTCGGGATGAAGCCGGCGCCGATCCCCTGAATCGGGTGCGGGCCCTTCTGGCCACCGGAGATGACGGGCGACGCAGCGGGCTCGACGGCGACAATCTTGATGTTCGGGTTCTTGTCCTTGAGCGCGTGACCGATGCCGGTGATGGTGCCGCCGGTGCCGACGCCGCCCACGAGGAAGTCGACCTTCCCGTCGGTGTCGCGCCAGATCTCCTCGGCGGTGGTGGCCCGGTGGATCGCCGGGTTCGCCGGGTTCTCGAACTGCTGGGGCATGAAGTATTTCACCGGGTCGCTGTTGGCGATCTCGGCCGCTTTCCCAATGGCCCCGCCCATTCCCTCGGGTCCCGGTGTCAACAACAGCTCGGCGCCGTACGCACGCAGCAGCATGCGGCGCTCCTTGCTCATCGTCTCGGGCATGGTGAGGATGATCTGGTAGCCGCGTGCTGCCGCCACCATCGCGAGCGCGATGCCGGTGTTGCCGCTCGTGGGCTCAACGATCACCATGCCGGGCTTGAGCCTGCCGGACTGCTCAGCGTCGTCGATCATGGCGGCGCCGATCCGGTCCTTCACGCTGTGAGCCGGGTTGTAGAACTCCAGCTTCGCGACCACCTCCGCGCCTGCACCGTCGGTGACCCGGTTGATGCGGACGAGGGGGGTGTTCCCGATGAGTGCGGTGACGTTGTCGGCGATCTTTGCCATTGCTGCTCCTCTGTGCGAGACCGGTTCGGAACCGTTCCCCTAGTAAACCGACAAACTTAGTCGGATTTCCAGAGGAAGTTTCCCGCTCGGGGCTTTAAGGGGTGAGCCTGCGGTTCCGCCAGCGTTCGCGGGCGCGCCACAGGGCCCGAACTGCTACCGGCGGCAGCCAGTCCCGGGCGATCCGGCGAAGAGTGGCGGTTCGTGTTAGGGGCGCTTGCAGCGGACCCGAAGGCTCGATGCAGAGCAGCACTTCGGCCCCAAGCACCGAGGGCAATGCTGGGTTGTCGACGGACTGCCCCTCGGCCTGGCTCCAAGTACTGAAGCACGGAACAACGCTCTGGTTGCCGAGCGCTCTCTTCAAACGTCTACTCCACGCGGGGTGGAGTGCGGTCCGGCAGAGGTATGCCTTGCACTCGGTGACTACGAGGACGCGGTAGTCACGCCGCTCAAGGAATCGGTACGTCGCGGAGGCGACTCCGGGGTAGCCGACGTGCCGGAAATCGTCGACAATCATCACACCGTCGGGAGCCAGGACGGTGTCCGCGTTCTCCAGGTCGACGGTGGCGTGATTCTCGTCATGGCGGCCGTCGACGTGAACGAGATGGAACGACTCTGGCCGTCCTGCGGCGCCGAGGAAGTCGTCCCAGGTTGGCAGAAGACACAAACGGTCGGACATGTCGCGTTCAGCAAAGGATCGCAGCGCCTGCATGCGCGCCTGCTGCAGGAACTCGCCGCCTGGGTACGGGTCGATGCCGAAGACTGTTGCAGTCGGGGCATTCACGGCAACGGTGAGGGACCATGCTCCGCGGAACACCCCGATTTCCAGCACGTTGGTGGCGGAGTGACCACACAGTTCGAGGATTGCCACCGCAAGCGTCGCGTCCTTGCGGGCCAACCAGATCGCACTGTCGTCGTCGGGAAAAAATGTCAGGCTCCGCATTTTCGGAGGTTACTCGTGGTGGCCCTGTTCGGCGCCCGCATGGCTGACGCTGCGCGGGAGGTACCGCAGGACGAGCACAGAGGCAATGAGGGCGACCACACCGCCGATCGTGGTGGCGAGGTGCAGTGAGTCGAGGAAGGCTTGGCGGGCACCGTTGAGGAGGTTCTCCGCCTGCGCCCCGGTCAGGCGCTCGGCGAGGTCAACTGCACCCTCGAGCGACGAGGTGGCCGTCTCCCGGTCGTCGCCGCCAACTCCGGCGAGCAGCCCGGCAACCTTGGTGGCGAAGTGCGAGGCGGCGATGCTGCCCATCACCGCAACGCCGAGTGCTGCACCGAGTTCACGCGTGGCGTCGTTCATCGCAGACCCCATGCCGGCCCGGCGGGGCGGTACCGCGCTCATGATCGCCGCGGTGAGCGGCCCCACCGACAGCGCGACCCCGCCCGCCATCAGCATGAAGGCCACGAGTGGGACGATGTAGGGCGAGTTTGCGTTCATCGTGCGCATCGTGAACATGGCCGACGACAGGATGGCGAGACCGAGCCCGACGCAGCGGTTCGCACCGAGGCGGGCGGTGATCTTCGGCGTCTGGAAGCCGAGGATGAGCATCACCGGCGACATCGGGAGGAAGCGGAGCGAGGCACTGAGCGGGCTGAGGCCGAGGATCAACTGGAAGTACTGGGTCTGGAGGAAGAACGCTCCGTACATCGCGGAGAACAGCAGGATCATCCCGACCGTGCCGGTGGTGAAGGTGGGGATCTTGAACAGCGCAACGTCGAGCATCGGCTCCTTCACTCGGCGCTCCCAGCCGACAAATGCGAGCAGGAGCACGGCGGCAGCGCCGAACCACAACATGGTCCCCGTGCTTGCCCAGCCCTTCTCCGGCGCCTGGATGAGCCCGAACACCAGGGTGACGATGCCGACGGTCGACAGGATGAACCCCGGAGGGTCCAGCTTGCCGTGGCTCGGGTCCTTGGACTTCGGCAGGAGCCTCCCACCGCTCACGAGGGCGAGGACGATGATCGGCACGTTCACGAGGAACACCGATCCGTACCAGAAGTGGCCGAGCAGCCAACCGCTGAAGATCGGTCCGAGCGTGCCGCCCACACCGCTCACGCTTGCCCACATGGCGATCGCCTTCTGGCGCTCCTGCGGCGGGAAAATGTTGACGAGGATGGACAGCGTTGACGGCATCACGAATGCCGCCGCAAGACCCATTAGGCCGCGGCACAGGATCAACTGCATCATCGAGTGCGCCTGCGACGCGAGCACGCTGCCGATGAGGAAGATCACGAGGCCGACCTGCAGCGAGCCCTTGCGGCCGAACCGGTCGCCGATCGCAGCGGACGTGAACAGCAGGCCGGCAAACACCAGCGAGTAGATCGCTACCACCCACTGCAACTGGGAGTTGGTGGCGTCCAGTTCCTTCGCGAGCGTGGGGATGACCACGTTGAGGCTCGTGTTGCCCACCACCACGATGAGCAGGCTGAGGCACAGGGACCAGAGGGCGAACCAACGCTTCTCGTACAACCCGGACGATGTCCTCGTGTCCGCCGTGAGTGTCACGGGGTGTCCTCCTTGATCGTGAACCGTGCCAATTGTAGCAATTGGTTGCTCAGGACAAGTATTTCCCGCGATCAGGAGGTGAACGCGTCGGGCGCGAGCCCAGCCGTTTCCCCTCCGTCAGCCACGAACTCGGCACCGGTGGAGAAGCTTGACTCGTCGCTCGCGAGGAACACGACAAGCTGCGCGAGTTCATCGGCGCCTCCGGAGCGGTGCATCGCAACGTGGCGCTGTGCAGCGGGCAGGCCCTCGGTCATCGGGGTCGCCACGAGGCCGGGGTGCACCGAGTTGCAGCGGATGCCGTGCGCAGCGAGATCGAGCGCAACGGACTTGGTGAGGCCACGGACCCCGAACTTGGAGGCGTTGTATCCAGGCAGTGCGGAGTACCCACGGAGTCCGGCCGTGGAGGAGATGTTGATGATGGAGCCGGGGGCGGAGTCCTTCATCGCAGGCACCGCGGCCCAGATGCCGTTGAAGACCCCCGTCAGGTTCACCGCGATGACGGTGTCCCACTGCTCGGGTGTGTACCTGTCGATGGGCGCGAAGTTCACGATGCCGGCATTGTTGATCAGCACGTTGAGGCCACCGAATGCAGTGACGGTGGCGGCAACAGCGGCCTTCCACTGGTCACGGTCGGTGACGTCGAGGTGCACGAACCGCGTGGCGTCACCGAGTTCGGCCGCGAGGCCCCGGCCCGGCTCGTCGAGCACGTCTGCGATCATCACCCGTGCGCCCTGGGCGACCATCGCCCGGGTGAACGCTGCACCCATGCCTCGGGATCCACCCGTGACGAGGGCAACCTTGCCGGTGAGACGGGAACCTGCTGCAGACGAAGTGGACATTGCGCCAGAGTACGACGGAGGGCGGCGGGCCGAAAGGGGCTGCGATACTCGTTTTCATGGACGCTGGCCATCACCCGCTCGACAACCCCGTCTGGAGCGCGCTGCAGGGGACACACTGTGGCGTTGCCGTCGGTGCGGGGCGTGCGCTGCGCTACCGGCCCGACATCTCGGTGTTCTGCGGGATGGCGGACAACCACGCTGACTCGTGGGCGGATCTCGCCGACATCGCCGGCGATGACGGCCTCGTCGTCATCTTCCGGCCGGGGCCGATCGTGGAGCCCGGCGGTTGGGCGCGTCTCTATAGCGGGAACGGGAACCAGATGGTGCTGGAGGGTTCACCGCGGAGCGTCCCGGCGCTGGCGACCGTCGACCCACAGACCGGTCTTGCTGTCTCGATGCGGCCCCTCGGGGAGTGCGATGTCGACGAGATGGTTGCACTCGTGGCGAGGACAGAGCCCGGGCCGTTCCTGTCCCGGACGGTCGAACTGGGTGGCTATATCGGCATCTTCCACGGGGAGGTACTCGTGGCGATGGCCGGCCAGCGGATGCGTCCCGAGGGGTACTGCGAGATCAGTGCCGTGTGCACGGACGACTCGGCGCGTCGCCGCGGCTATGCGTCGATCGTGACTGCCGAGGTGGCTGCCGGCATCCGGGCGAGGGGCGAGACCCCGTTCCTGAACGTGCGGACCGACAACACCGCCGCCCTCCCCGTGTACTCGCGCCTCGGCTTCGAGGTGCGGGCGATCACGAGTTTCGCTGCACTCCGCAGACCCCCACACTGAGCCCGGGCATGGCCCTGCGGCGCGGGGACTGGCAGACTGACGACAGGTCGAGTCAGGGGGCAAGACATGAGTAGCTGGAACTTTGCGGACGTGTATGAGGCCGTGGCCTCCCGGGTGCCGGACCGCCTCGTGCAGGTGCAGGGCGATCGCACCTACACCTGGGCGCAGTTCGACGGGCGGGCGAACGCCCTCGCAGCAGACCTGCTCGCCGTCGGGCTGACACACCAGAGCAAGGTGGCCGCATACCTGTTCAACGGCCCCGAGTACCTCGAGACCTACGTGGCGGCCTTTAAGGGCGGCTTCGCCCCGGTGAACACCAACTACCGCTACGGCCACGACGAGATCCTGTACCTGTTCGACAACGCCGACGCCGAGGCCGTCGTGTACCACGCAACGTTCAACGAGCTGGTCGACCGGGTGCGCACACAGCTGCCAAAGGTGAAGCGCTGGTACTGCGTCCGCGACGGTGGCGGAGACGTGCCGTCCTGGGCCGTCGACTACGAGTCCGTTGTGTCCGCGGGCATCACCGAGGCCGTGCGCGGACCGTGGGGCCGCAGCGCCGACGACCTGCTCTTGCTGTACACGGGTGGCACGACGGGCATGCCCAAGGGCGTCATGTGGCGCCAGGACGATCTGTTCAACGTTCTCGGCTCCGGGGGCAACCCCGTGCTCGGCTACCAGCCCGTGGCCAGCCTGGACGAGCTCGTTGGTCGGATGGGGCCGGACTGGCCGCCGTTTGTGCTGCTGTCTGCGTGCCCGCTGATGCACGGCACGGGCCAGTTCTCGAGCCTCATCGCGATGATTCTCGGCGGCACCGTCGTCACGCTCCCGTCGCGCTCGTTCGACGTTTCCGAACTGTTCGGCGAGGTGGAGCGCAACAAGGTGAACTCCATCATCATCGTGGGGCAGGCCTTTGCCGGCCCGATGCTCGAGCACCTCGACGCGAACCCCGGCAGGTACGACCTCTCGAGCGTTCGCATGGTGACCTCGTCCGGAGTGATGTGGGCACAGGACAACAAAGAAGGTTTGCTCCGCCACATCCCGCAGGCTGCGCTGTTCGACTCGTTCGGCTCGTCCGAGGCGGTCGGCATGGGTGCGTCGGTCTCCACGAAGGACGGTACGAGCCAGACGGCTCGCTTCATGCTCGGGCCGTCGTGCGGCGTGTTCACCGAGGAGGGTCGCCGTGTGATCCCTGGTTCGGGTGAGCGCGGTCTCGTAGCGGTCGGTGGGTTCATTCCGGTCGGCTACTACAAGGACGAGGTGAAGAGTGCCGCCACCTTCAAGATGATCGAGGGACAGCGCTGGAGCATGCCGGGGGACTGGGCCGAGGTGAACGAGGACGGCACGCTCAACCTGCTCGGGCGCGGATCGGTGTGCATCA
>CAFAAJ010000065.1_pt1 | contig 12074 bp, 13 predicted proteins | sample 7267551 | NCBI WGS metagenome assembly CAFAAJ01 (sample SAMEA6813983, study PRJEB35770) | uncultured Acidimicrobiales bacterium | biome: Freshwater; feature: Freshwater reservoir; material: water | place: Czech Republic | collected 2017-08-18 | depth 30m m
GGCGATGCGATCGCCTTGATGGATCACCTCGGCTGGGACACGTGCCGGGTGTGGGGGATCAGCTTTGGCGGGATGGTCGCGCAGGAACTGGCCGTCACCGTGCCCGCGCGTATCGAACGGCTCGCACTGCTCTGCACCTCTGCCGGTGGTGACGGGGGCGCGTCGTACCCGTTGCACGAGCTTGCGGCGCTGCCGCCGTCGGTGCGCTCGGAGACAGCCGCCAGGATCATGGATACGAGATTCACGCCGGACTGGCTCGCCGCGCATCCCGGTGACCGGTTGATCGTTGAACAGCTGAACGCCGCCAACCTCACGGAGAAGACCCCGCAACAACTCCGCGGTGAACACCTGCAGCTCGAGGCCCGCAGGGGCCACGACGTGTGGGAGCGGCTTCACCGCATTTCGTGTCCCACCCTCGTGGCTGCCGGGCGCTACGACGGGCTGGCCCCGGTGGAGAACTCCGAACGAATCGCCAGCCGGATCACCGGATCGGAACTCCGGGTGTACGAGGGCGGACACCTCTTCATCGCGCAGGACCGCCGCGCGTTCCCAGAGCTCATCGAGTTCCTCGCGGCACCCGCGTAGGCGGCGTGTGGGCCTACAGCCGGCCAAAGGACCGCACAGCGAGGTAGAACGCCCGGGCGGACAAGCGGCAGACCGTCTTGCGGCGGGCACGCACAACATCGGGTTGCTCGCATCGGGCGCGCATCTGGCGGTAGAAGAAACGGTCCACCGAGGCACGCCTTGCCTCCGACCGGTCGAGGTGCAACGAGCCACCAAAGTTCCGGTACGCGAAGTCGTGCTGGGCACACTGCGCGGCGAACGTTGTTGAGGCGAACTGCAGCGCGGGTACCGACACCTTGAGCGTCGGCGGGACCGAACAGCCGTCATCGGTCCAGTTGTACCGCCCTGCGTGACGCCGCTTCACGACGAGGAAACTCTCGGTGGTCCTGAAGTAGATGGCGGCCGCACCTGCCGAAGTGGGAGCAACCGGTACGGGTGCGGCGCCCCCAGCGGGCAGGACCACCAGCGTGGTCGAGACAATGACACCAGCAGAGAGCGCGAGGGACAGCCTGACCGCTGTCGAGTGTGCTCGGTGACCGAGGTTCATCTGGGTTCCCCTGTGTTGCTCGAGGGCAGGGAAGCCGGGCATCGGCGATCAGAATACTGCGGCACCCTCCGGGGGTGGTCGCGGCCGGGGGTGGTCGCGGCCGGGCGCACTGCCACACTGGGAGGGTGACCGAGATCCTCACGAGCGTCGAGGCCGACGACCTCGAGCGGCGTATTGCGGGTGGCCTGAAACGAACAGGTCTGGTTGCCGGCGACCGGGTTGCGCTCGTCACGACGTCGGGGCGAAACATGCTCTGCGCCATCCTCGCTGCGCTGCGAACGGGAATCGTCCCTGTGCTCACGCACGCTGGCCTACTGCCCGCCGAGCGAGCCCTTCTGCTCGACGACGCCGACCCCGCACTGGTCGTGGACGACCAGGCACTCGTAGCACTGACGGAGTCGGCACCCATCGACCTCGCACCCTGGCCATTGGCCCGCCCCATGCACTTCACCTCGGGCACCACTGGACGCGCCAAGGGCGTGTGGAGCGGAATCCTCGATGAGCGGGACGCAGCAGCCCTGCTGCAGGAGGAACTCAACCTCTGGGGATTCAACGCCGGCGACCGACACCTCGTGTGCTCGCCGCAATACCACTCAGTGTCCATCCGCTTCTCGGCCGCCACGCTCGCCGCAGGAGGGACTGTCATCCTGCCCGGCCCCTTCGACGCCCTCGCCGTCGCAGACGCAATCGCCACCTATCGGCCGAACACCACGTTCATGGTGCCGTCCCATCTGCAGCGACTCTTCGCACTGGGCGAATCGCTCCCGCCACTCGACGGCTTCCGACTCGTCGCACATGCAGGTGCCGCCTGTCCCGATCCGGTCAAGCGCCAGGCCATCACCGCATTCGGCGAGGACGCTGTGTGGGAGTTCTACGGCTCCACCGAGGGTCAGTTCACGGCGTGTTCGTCGAGCGACTGGCTCGAGCACCCCGGCACCGTGGGTCGAGCACGCCCCGGGCGACACCTGAGTGTGGACGACGACGGCACGATCTGGTGTGACGTTCCTACCTGGGCGCGCTGGGAGTACTGGCGAGACCCGGAGCGCACTGCTCAGGCCTGGCACCCTGCCACATCCGGGGATTCCTACGGCGCGTTCACGGTGAAGGACCTCGGTCGCCTCGACAGCGACGGCTATCTGTACCTCGACGGCAGGCGGGACGACCTCATCATCACGGGGGGCGTCAACGTGTACCCCGCAGAGATCGAGAGCGTGCTCGCCGACGCGCCCGGTGTGCGCCAGATCGCCGTGTTCGGCGTGGACGACGAGCAGTGGGGCCAGCGCGTGTGTGCCGCAGTGGTCGGCGGGACAACCGGGACAGCACTTGAGGCGTTCGCTCGCGAGAAACTCGCCGGGCACAAGCGGCCCAAGGAGTACCACTTCGTCGACGAACTCCCTCACACGGCTACGGGAAAGCTGAAGCGAAACGCGCTCCCTGTGCTCCTCGGCCTGTCCTGACGAGCCGACCGCGGGCGCACCTGATGCCGCCCGCGTAGGATCCCGTGCGATGGGGATGCACCTGCGCCGTGCGGACGCCGACGACCTTGCGGCGCTCCTCGTCATCGAGTCTGCGTCGTACCCGGAACCATGGGACGAGGCGACGTTCCGCTCGTTCCTCGCCAATCCTTCTGCCGTCTGCCTCGTGCTCGTCGACGAACCGGGGATCATCGGCTACGCCCTCGGGCTCACCTCGTTGGGAATGTCGCAACTGCTGTCGATCGCTGTTTTCCCTGCCCGACGCGGCTCAGGCCTCGCCACCCAGTTGCTGGACGCGCTCGTTGCCGAGTGCAGGGCCCGAGGTGCGTCCTACATGCGGCTCGAGGTTCGCTCGGCAAACCGATCAGCACGCCGACTGTACGACGCGTACGGCTTTTCGATGATCGGTCTGCGTCCGCGGTACTACGGGGACGACGACGCACTCATCATGAGCCTCAACCTCTGAGCCCGCCGGCAAACCGGCAGACGCGCCTCACGGAAGCGGAACATCACCGACGAAGCGGTCGACAACATTCTTCATGATCCTCGACACGTTGTTGTCGTAGTCGTTGTACGAGAGGCTCCCGCACCACGCGATCGAGCTGGTCGAGAACACGGCACCGTCGGACGCGGTCTTGAAGTAGACGATGTCCGCACGGACGTTCGGGTCGAGGTCCCCGCCCATGTACGGAAGCGTCAGCGACACGTTCTCGCGCACCTCGAGCATCAGGCGCGAGTGCCCCTCGGAGGTGGCAACCACGTGGGCCCACGCGGGTGAGCCCAGTTTCGGGTCGTACCAGTCGAGCTCAAGCCCGGCGGCGCCCCCCTGCTCAAGGCCGAAGTCACCGATCCGCTCGGTCTCGCCGACACCTTCCATGATCCAGCTCGCGGCCGGGTCGAACGAATCGGGGTTGCGGCGGTAGTACGACGAGCGGTCCAGGCCCTGCGCGATGAAGCCAGTGCCAACCAGTTTCTGGGGCGCCCGGCCGCGATGCCTCCAGATACCGCCCATCTCGCCGGTGAAGCTGAGGTGTTGCTGGCCGGGTTCACCGGACCATGCCTCGGTGCCATTCGCCCGGCGGACCTCGATGATCCTCGGGTCCTCGGGGTTGAACCCGGTCACCCAGTAGAAGCCGTTGCCGCCGAGGTACATGACCCGGCCACCGTCGTCCTCCACGAACGACTGCAGCGCATCGAGCATGCCGCCGCTGTAGTACTCGGGATGCGTGCCGGTGACCGCCAGGTGGTAGCCATCCAGCAGTGCGTGCCCCTCCCGGTGGAGATCGTGATCAGTGATCACGTCCACCTGGTAGCCCATGCGGTCGAACCAGTCGATCAGGTGCATGTCGGCGTTGAACTGCCAGACCCTCGTTATCGAGTGGCGGTACTTCGGGCGCACGGTGAGGATCGGCCGGAGCCACGTGGAGTAGCACACACCCGAGCCGTCGCTGTGCACGTCGTAGCACGACATGCCGAACTCTCGGTGCTGATGACGCGCGAGGTCCATCTCGCCCATGTGCGGCACTGCGCCGGCGAGCGTCTCGAGGAACGGGGAATCTGCGGCGAACTGGTCGTTCGCGTACGCGAGATAGCTCGCCGTCGGTGCGATGTAGAGGATGCGGGAGTTGCGGGTGCCGGTGGTCTGGCGCACGAAGAAAACGAGATAGTCCTCTTCCATCGTCTCGTCAACGAGAGCATTCACCCGCAGCGCATACACGCCGCTTCGGGTCCCAGCCGGGACGGTCCACGACGTGGTGGGCTGCCATTTGCAGTCGGAGATGTCGTCGTCGTGGAAGTGGATCGCGCCGTACTGATCCACAGCGTGTCGGAAGCTGTACTCGGTGCCATCCCAGTTGAACCCCGTCATGGCGCGCACCGGCATGTTGTGTGTCGTGCCGTGGACGCGGTTCACCGTCACGTCCCAGACACGCGTGATGTCCTTTACGCCAACCGACGTCAGGTTGTTCTCAAACGCCCACGCAGCGAGCATTCCCGGAACGCTGTTCGGGTCGAGCACCCCGCGGGTTATCTCCTCATCGGTGAGCGCGCGTCCGGCAATGCGGGGCCGGTCCAGCTTGCCGTTGAAGTGTGCCGTCGGCACGTGGCGGCCGCCGGCGAGTGTGATGCGGTTGCGCGCTGCGAGGAACGTCGGTATGCCCGCAGTGTCGGGCAGTCCGCGCTGCAACATCTTGGTGGTCCGGTTCTCGTTGCGGCCACCCGGTTCGGTATAGAGAATCCGCGAGCTGTAGCTGCCACGGATTGCCCTGGTCGCGAGGCGGACCGTCATCGACTTGGCATCGAAACTGACCGACGCGAGGTACCACACCGTGGCGGTGAGACCACCGGCGAGCACTACCTCCTCGGCATCGCGATCTGCATGCTTCACGCGGAAGGCGAGTTCACCGGAACCCGTCAGAAACAGGGACCACCCAGCGCCCCGGTCGTCGTCCCACTTGGACATGAGCACCTGCTCGCGCTCGAGGTCCGGCAGGGTCGGCCAGACCAACACCTGCGCGGTGAGGCTCGAGAGCGCGTCAAGTTTCGGCGCTGCATCGATCTCCACGCACGAGCCCGGATAGGTGTCCTGCTTGAAACCCGCGTACGTCCCGTTCGTACCGGATGCCTCGATCTCCTCCTCCTTGAAACCCGGCCCGGCGCCATGGAGGTCGCCGTGTATAAGACGGACGAGTTGAGCGTCGAACGCCGACGCCCCATCCAGGCTCACCATGAACTGCACCGACTCGCCGGGGGCAACGCTCACCTGATCGGCGTACCCCACGATCGGCTTGGGCTCGTACTGCGAGGAGTTGATAACGATTCGACCCATGACTGTTCCCTCCGCTGCTCTGTGCTCTGCCTACGAGCCGAATTCCTGGCGGACGATCCGCAGGCGTTCGAGGAAGATGGCGTGTTCGATCTCCTCGATCGATGTGTAGATCGCCGGGCGCACGAGGATCGGTACGCCCTTCTGGCGACTGTGCTCACCGATCGCCCACTCCTGCGCCGGGGTCACGATGATGACGACGAGACGCAGAAGATGCGGGGTCGGATCGGAGCGCACGAAGTAGAGCACCGCGTCGAGGGCAGCGCTGTGGAGCCCGATCGGGTTACGGCGGTGCTCCTCGATCAGTTCGTCGGTGATCAGCGGCGCAATCCGCTCGCGCCACATGTGGCGCTTGGTTTCCAGCGTGATGGCGTTCTGCTTGGCCAGATCTGTGCGCATGGTTCCCCCCGGGGCGCTCACACCTGTCGCCCTCCCCAAAGGGCAACAGGGCGACCCTACATCGCTTCCCATCACCCCGCTCCGGGCCGCTCCTCCTTGCTTACGGCCAGGATTGCCGATATCTACGCAGTGTGATGTCGCGTCGAACACTTCTCGTGGCGGCAGCAGCAGCAACCCCGGCTGCCCTGTTCCTCAAGCCCGAGGCGGCCACGGCAGGCTCCCGGCCGATCATCCTTTCGGACCCAACCGTTCGAGCGCACGGTCCGGTGATGTTCATCGGGGACTCCACCTCGAGCCGCCTCTGGCGCACCATGCGCAAGGACATCGCAGCAGCAGACATCGGACCGTTCCGCCTCGATCTTCAGCCGGGACGCTCGATCTCGCGACGCGTCGGCTGGGGTACCAATGCCATCACCTCCGTCCGCAACGCTCGCCTACAGGGCTTCGACCCGCCTGCCTACGTGTTGGCCGTCGGTTTCCCGGATATCCATCGATGGGCGGCCAACCGGACCCCGATCGTTACCGTCGACGGGCTCGTGGCGCTCATCGAGCCGTTGTTGCGGGAGATCGGCGCCGACCGAACTGTGGCCTTCCTCAACCTGTACTCGAGAAAGAAAATGCCCACCGCAGCGTTCAATGGGGCGCTTGCACGACTCGCGGTGACGTGGCCGAACCTCTCCGTCGTGGACTGGGCGGCCCTCGCCCGCCAGCACCGTGGTTGGCACATCTCCGACGGCTACCACTTCACGTATTTCGGCGCCCGACAGCGCCAGAAGTTCATCGCCCAGACGATGATCGACGCAAGTAAACGTTCCGCGTACGGACGGTCACTACACCCGTAGCCAACGGCAACACGATGGCGCAGTTCGGTGGGGGATCCCGACAAACGAAAAGGCCCGGGGTATCCACCCCGGGCCTTATTCACATGGAGCGGACGACGAGATTCGAACTCGCGACCCTCACCTTGGCAAGGTGATGCTCTACCAGCTGAGCCACGTCCGCATGGGAGCCTCAGGATATCAGCCGACCCTGCGCTTCCGACAAGTCAGGCTCTGCTGCGGGGAGCGTGGGCGAAACCGCTGGCCTGGCCCGGTTTCCGCGGTGCTCCAGCATGATGCCGGTCAGCCCGATAAGCACGATGACACCACCGATCAGCTGCAGGAACCCGAGCGACTGTGAGTAGATCATCCACGCCCCGAGCGTGGACAGCACCGGACTGCCGAGGCCCATCAGCGATGCCACACGGATGTCGAGGTGACGCTGGGACCACATCATCATCCCGTGACCAACCAACCCCGGCCCGAGCACCATGAGCACCTCGAGCAGGTACCCCTTCCAGCCGATGTTTACGATCTCGCCCACGCTGCCCGCCATGCCGAGGGTGATCGGTGTCGCCACCACGAACGACACGAAGAACACCGCAGCGAGGATGGAGGTGGCGTCCTCGCCGTCCTGACGGATCCGCTGCACGAGCACGAAATAGACGGTCCAGAGCACGAGGTTGAACGCCGCCCAGAGGTCTCCCGACAGTGCCGAACCCTCCGTGCTGCCACCGCCGAGCACGAGTGTTGCCACACCGAGCAGTGCCACACCGCCGAACGCGAACTGGCGCAGCGTGGTCCGTTTCTTGAACACGAAGGGGGCGACGACCAGCAGGAGCGCCGGCTGCATTGCCTGGATCAGCGATGCGTTCACGATGGAGGTCTTCTGGAACGAGGTGAATGCCGCGAGCATCGAGACGGCGAACAACGCACCCGGCAGGAGCGCCCGGCGGATGAGGCGCAGCGAGAGTCCCTTGCCGAAGTAGTAACTCGCCCCGATCATCACCGGCTGCGCGAGGGCAAACCTCCAAAACACGATGGTTGCTGCCGAGGCATCGATACCCCGCACCATGAGGGGGCCGATACCCCAGAACACCACGGCGATCGTTGCGGCCCCGAGTGCGCGCTGGGTTTCGTCGCCGCCCTGATGCATGCGGTCGTCAGCCGCGCTGGTCGGCAGGGCGCAGGTCGATTCGCAGGGTCAGGACGCCGTCCTCGAGTGACACCTGGGAGTCCGCAATGATCGCGAAGTCCATGAAGTCCTCCTGGGCCTGCTTGAGAAAGCGCTGGCGCTCCTCCCCCGCTACGGGCGGCAGGTTGCGCTTCTTCACGGCTGCAGCGCGCTCACGGAAGCGGGCGATCATTGCGTCGATGTCGAGGGATTCGGCCATGGCGATGGAGGGTACCTAGAGCAGCGGGTCTCGTGGTGTGGACGGAGGTTGTTGCCGCGGGCGCTGCGCGCCGGGCTGGGGAGCCTGTTGCGGGGCGCGGGTGGCGGGTCGGCCGTCGGACTCGTGCTGATCCCACCACGCGCCGCCTGCTGCGGGGGCCGGTTCACGGCGCTGCTGCGGGGCGCGGGGCGCCAACTGCTCGGGGTACGGGTTGCGGCTCGAGTACAGGTCGCGGCGGGGGGACTGCTGGTCCCGCGCCCCCGGACCCGGCTCATCGGGGCGGGTCCGCCGCCAGTACGTATACGCAAAGTACGCGAGGGCCCCACCGAGCAGCACGAGCAACACCACGATGAAGTACACCAGTCTCGTGGAACCCGCGTCCCCCACCGAGGAGGACTTCGACGCAGCGGCGGTTACCGGCACCGTGGTGGAACCCTGCAGAAACATCGGCGCAAGTCTCGCAGATACCCCCCGCCCCACCGCGCCTACCCGTCTGATCCGCGCCGGCCACGCCGATGAGCGATGCTGTACCCCAATGGACGTCCTCTGGATGATCGTCATCGCCGTCGGCCTCGTGCTGCTTGCCTGGTACGCGTTCGCCGCCGAACCCCACTGGGTCTCCAAGGACGGTCAGGCCTTCACGTGCCGTCTGCAGTACCTGAACACCAACCTGATGCCCGAGGGCAGGTGGCGCGACGCCAAGGCCTACGTGGACAACGGCTTCCTCGTCGTGAAACCGCGGGGTTCGGTCACCCGACGCCCCCGCACCCCCACACACTTCTCGGTCCTCAAGCAGGGCGAGGACCCGCCGCGGGGCAGGGTCACCTATCTCCTCAACACCGACGCGACAGGGAGCGCTGGGCTGTGCGTCATGCGCATCCCCGCGAAGTCGCGGGCCGTCACCCACGTGGACGCGCTGGTGGGCCGCTGATCAGCGGACGCCCCGCACCACGTCATTGAGGAAGGGTCCGATAGCTGCGCCAACCTGGTCCTTGCTGAGCAGGAACGCGTCGTGCCCGTGGGGTGAGTCGATCTCCACGTAGTCGCACGGCGTCCCCTGGGACACCAGCACCTCACGGATCTCTTTCTGCTGGTACGACGGGTACAAGATGTCGCTCCAGATCCCCATCAACAGCGTCGGTACCCGAACGCGCGACATCGCGGCCTCGACACCGTTGCGATTGCGGCCCACGTCGTGGAGGTCCATCGCCTTGCCGATGACGATGTAGGAGTTCGTGTCGAAGCGCTTGGCGAGCTGGTCGCCGTGGTAGTCGAGATAACGCTCCACCTCGAACCGTTGCCAGAGGTCGAAGCCCGCCTCCGGATGCGGATCACCCGCTGCGAGCTCCCGACCGAACTTCTCGGTGAACACGTTGTCGCTCCGGAACGTGACCTGCGCAACCATGCGCGCGATCGAGAGCCCCTCGGCCGGGCCGTCGCCCGGCGCAGCGTCGTAGTAGTCGCCGCCACGCCACTTCGGGTCGAGACGGATCGCGCGACGGCCGATGGCCCCCCACGCAATCTGTTGCGCGGTCGCATACGCACACGTGGCGATCGGCACCAGCGAACGGACGCGGTCGGGAAACGTCACCGCCCACTCGAGCGCCTGCATCCCACCCATCGAGCCCCCGATCACCGAGGCCCACGAGCCGATCCCGAGGTGGTCTGCCAAGCGGGCCTGGGCGCGCACCATGTCCCTGATCGTCAGTACCGGGAAGCGCGACCCGTAGGGCCTGCCGTCGTCGGGGTGCAGCGAGGCCGGTCCGGTTGAGCCCTGACAGCCTCCGAGCACGTTGCTGCACACCACGAAGTAGCGGTCCGTGTCGATGGCGCAGCCCGGGCCGATAACGCCGTTCCACCAGCCCAGGGTCGGCTGCCCCGCAACCTGGGGTCCCTCGGCGTGGGCATCGCCCGTCCAGGCGTGACACACGAGGATCGCGTTCGAGCGGGCGTCGTTCAGCTCGCCCCACGTCTCATAGGCGATCGTGACGCCGCGCAGCTGCCCACCGCCGTCGAGGGCGATGGTCCGCTCAGCAGGCAGTTGGAAGAACCGACGGTGGCCCACGGGGGTCCCGGGTATCCACGCGCCCGTCACAGGGAGCGGTTCGGGTAGCGGCATCGGTTCCTCCTCTGCATCGATCGACGGTATGGGTACCAACGACCCCACGGTGTGGACCGGGCGGAGCAGCGCATTCGTTGCCGAGCCGCTCCGCTCGACCACATCCCAGTTCGGCTGCCGGTAGACCGGTCCTTGCTGGCAGGCACCTTGGGGCGCACCCAGGTTGCCGGATCCGGTTGCCCAGATCGCTCGTGATGTCAGACCGAGACGTTACCGGTACCGACCCGCCGTTGGCTAGGACGAGTTTGCCTAGGCTCGTACCGTGCCGCGGTTGAACAAGTTCGATGTCGAGGCACTCCTCGGCGACTACGACCGTGACCCGATCGCTGCGCTCTCCCGTGCACTCGCCAAGGTCCTCGCCCGACCGGTCGAGCCGTGGGCCGATCTCGTTGCTGCCGCCCCGCTCGACAGCGAGCGCCAACAGGCCCTGCTCCACCTCGACCAAGCCGCCCTCGACGACCTGCTCCGGGAACTCAACGAGCAGAGGTCTCTCTAGAAGGTGCCGATCACCGGCTGCGCGTGCCGAACGCGTTGGTCGAAGCCGGCCTCGTAGGGCAAGAACCCATTGCGGTCCGGCCAGATCAACTGCACGAGATCGAATGCGTCGCCGCGGCGCCAGGCGATACCGGTCGTGAACAACGCGCCCCACTGCTCCACATCAACCTCCGCGAAGACCGCCCGCAGTCCGGAGTCATACAGGCCGGTGATCTCCACCCCGATCGGGATCTGTGTGCCGCCCACGAGGAAGTCCACCACCATGCCGATCAACCCGCTCGCGGCCACGGGCGTGAGGCCGAACACCACGATGTCCGGGAAGCCGGCTAGCTCGGCAAGGCCGATCGTGTAGCAGTAGCCAGGCATCGGCGGCTCGGTGTCGGCCCGGGCGGCCACCGGCTCGATCGCGTACCCCTTGGTCTCGATCATCCACTCGATCTTCTCGGCGTGGGGGATACGGAAGTCAGGAAGATCGGTCACCGATCCCCATTCTGGCGCACGAACGACCGCCCCGGGCAGGTACGTTCGGGGCGATGTACCGGTTCCTCCTCCGGCCGAAGTGGATCGTGCTGCACGTCGTCGTGCTTGCTCTCGCCGTCACGATGGTCAACCTCGCGCTCTGGCAGTTGCGGCGTCTCAACGAGCGGACGGCGTTCAACCGCGAGGTCCGCACACAGCTTGCGATGGCACCCGAGCCGATCGGGAACGTATTGACTGACGGCTCGCAGGGCCAGGGCCTGGAGTGGAGGCAGGTGAAGGTGACCGGCACCTATGAGCCGGCCGGTCAGGTGCTCATCCGGGACCGCTCGCTGAATGCAACGGCCGGTTTCAACGTAGTTACGCCGCTCCGGCTCGAGGACGGCCGCTTTCTCGCAGTCACCCGTGGGTGGGTGCCGGGCGATACCACTGCCGCGCCGCCCGCGCCAGCCGGCACCGTCTCGCTCACCGGTCGGCTGCGGGCCACGCAGGTCCAGCGCCATTCGTGGGAGAAGCAGGACCCGGCAGACGGTGTCCTCGAGAAGATGAACCGTGTCGACATCGCCCGCCTCGACCAGCAGGTGCAGGGCGACGCATTGCCGATGTATGTGGACGTCGTGGGCAGCAACCCGGTCGACGAATCAGTTTCGGCAATCCCCGCGCCGGAGCTGTCCAACGGTTCGCACCTGTCGTACACCGTGCAGTGGTTCCTCTTCGCGCTCGCTGCGCTGACTGGCTGGGTGCTCGTCGTCCGCAAGCACATCGCCGGCGAGCGCAAGGCCAAGCTCAAGGCCGAGCGAGCCGCCTCGGCTGCTCACTGACGAGCGCCGCGACACGCTCGGCGATCACCACTGTGGTGAGGTGCGTATTCGCACGGGGAAGGTCGGGCATCACGCTGGCGTCGCACACCCGCAGACCCTCGTAGCCGATCACCCGGCACTGGGGGTCAAGCACACGCCCGA
>CAFAAJ010000067.1_pt1 | contig 11544 bp, 9 predicted proteins | sample 7267551 | NCBI WGS metagenome assembly CAFAAJ01 (sample SAMEA6813983, study PRJEB35770) | uncultured Acidimicrobiales bacterium | biome: Freshwater; feature: Freshwater reservoir; material: water | place: Czech Republic | collected 2017-08-18 | depth 30m m
GCAAGAAGTTCGGAGGCTGAGTCCGTGCTCGCCACGTTCATCGCTCAGGCCACTGCAGGGGGGTGGAAATCCCCGTCAGTGGACTACCACGCCCTCGCACCGGAGATCGTGCTGGCTGGCGTGGTGTGCATGGTGCTGCTGCTCGACCTGTTCCTGCCTGAGCACCGCAAGTGGATGACAGCGACCCTCGGGGGTTTCGACGTCCTTGCGGCGCTCATCCCCGTCCTCACGCTTGCCGTGAGCAGCGAGCCTGCGAGGGTGATGTTCGGCGGTGCCTATGTCGTCGACGACTTCTCGCTCTTGCTCAAAGCACTCTTCCTGATAGCGACGTACGTCGTGATCCTTCTGTCGACCACCTATGTGGACGAGGGGGATTACTACGAGGGCGAGTACTACGTCCTGTTGCTCACGAGTGCACTCGGCATGGTCATGATGTCGTCGAGCCGGGACCTCGTCTCGATCTTCGTGGCGCTCGAGTTCCTCTCCATCCCCGCCTACATGCTCGCCGGTTGGCGCAAGAGGGACTCGAAGAGCAACGAGGCCAGCGTCAAGTACTACCTCCTCGGTGTGCTCGCCTCGGCAGTGATGCTCTACGGAATGTCCCTGATGTACGGCACTACCCGTACAACGATCCTCGCGGGTATCGCCGACGTAATCCACCGTGATGGGGTCAGTTCGGCCACAGCACTCGGCATTGTGTTCGTCCTGATCGGCTTCGCCTTCAAGGTGTCAGCCGTGCCGTTCCACCAGTGGGCACCTGACACCTACGAGGGCGCTCCGACCCCGGTGACCGCCTTCCTGTCGGTGGCCTCGAAGGCCGCAGGATTCGTGGCACTTATCACGCTCGTGTATGTCGGATTCCCGTATGGCCTTGACGTGTGGAAGCCACTCTTCTGGGTGCTGGCGGTCATCACGATGACGGTCGGCAACGTACTCGCCCTCAAGCAGACGAACATCGTGCGCATGCTCGCGTACTCGTCGGTGAGCCAAGGCGGCTTCATCATGATGCCGCTGTTCGTGGCCTGGAAGCACACGCCCAGCGGCATCACGGTCAACCGGGACTCGCTCACGGCCATCGTCACCTATCTCGTTGTCTACGCGGCGATGAACCTCGGCGCCTTCGGCGTGATCCTCGCTGTGTCGCGCAAGACCCGCAGTGGGGAGATCTCGAGCTTCGGCGGACTCTTCTCGTACGCTCCCGGCCTCGCCGTGGCGATGACGTTCTTCATGGGTTCGCTCGCCGGCATCCCGCCGCTCGGCGGCTGGATCGCGAAGTTCACTGTCATCCGGGCGCTTGCCGCGGACGGTTCCGGATGGGCAATTGCGCTCGCCGTGATCGGGATGGTGAATGCCGTCATTGCGGTTGGCTACTACGGCAACATCCTCCGCGAGGTCTGGATGCGCCCAGTCCCCGATGGCGACGACTCTCCCATCCGCGTCCCAAGTTCGCTCGGTGCAGCACTCGTGATCTGCAGCGTGGCCACGCTCCTGTTTGGCATCCTGCCGAACATCATCCTGCGCTTCAGCGACAAGCTCGATCTCACCGGCGTGCTCGGGCTCTGAGCCCGAACAGGACGCCTGATCCGTAGCGTGGCCGTGATGGGCGCCGACAGCATGCATCGCTTCGACGAGTGGATGGAACTGGCCCTCTACGGGGCAGAGGGGTTCTACACCGTCGGTGGGCAGGCAGGTCGACGCGGCGACTTCCTCACCTCGCCCGAGGTGGGCCCGCTCTTCGGCGCGGTTCTTGCCCGTGCCATCGACGCCGAGTGGCGCCGTCTCGGACGCCCCGGTGAGTTCACCGTGGTGGAGGTGGGGGCCGGACCGGGCACCCTTGCCCGAACGGTGCTGGCTGCCCGGCCGGAGGCGCTACTCGCAGGCGCACTCCGCTACGTCTGTGTGGAAACGAGTGCTGCCCAGCGCGCCCAGCACCCAGCCGGTGTCATCTCGACCGGCACCGTGCCCGACGGTCCCGTTACCGGCATCGTGGTAGCTAACGAACTGCTCGACAACCTGGCGTTCCGCCTCGCCGTGTGGGATGACGGATGGCGCGAGGCGTACGTGATTGAGCAGAACGGTCGTTATCTCGAGACACTGCTCCCGCTTCCCACCCCACCCCCGTGCCTCCCGACGGGCGGTGTGCCTCACGGCGCTCGCGCACCGCTACAGGACCGGGCGGCGGCCTGGGTGGTCGGCGCCCAGCAACTTCTCGGCCAGGGACGGGTTGTGGTGTTCGACTACTGCACCGCGGTCACGGCCGCCCTCGCCGTTCGACCGTGGCGGGAGTGGCTCCGGACGTACCGCGAGCAGCAGCGTGGTGCGCACTATCTCGTGAGCCCGGGTTCGCAGGACATCACGGCAGAGGTCTGTATCGATCAACTGGTTGCGGGGGCGGGTGAACCCGACTCGATCCGCAGCCAGGCGCAGTGGCTGCAGTTCTGGGGCATCAATGAACTCGTGGAGGAGGGTCGCGCCGTCTGGGCAGCGAAGGCGCACGCGCCCGACCTCGAGGCGATGAAGGCACGCAGCCGCATTCGCGAGGCCGAGGCGCTGCTTGACCCGAACGGGCTCGGTGGGTTCACCGTGCTCGAGTGGCGGGTCGGCGGGGACTGAGTCAGCCGAGCAACGGCGAGAGGCGGTCGGGTACGGCGAGCCAGGCCGCGGGCGAGTCGATCTCCTCCCAGAAGTTGCACTCCACGATCACTTCGCGGAATCCCTTGGCACGCGCAACCTCGAGGTCGGCGCGCAGACCGTCGATGCCGGGCTGAGCGCGGCCGGGGCGTGCGGGGAACGACACGAATGTCCGGTGCCACACAGAGAGCGGTGGCATACCGAGGACCTGTCGCCGGAGGTCCATCGCAGCCACCGTGTCGGCGACTGCCGCAGCGGGGAGGCCTGCTGGGTTCCATCCGTCGAACCTGCGTACCGTCCGGTCGAGACCGGCCGGGGACCACAGCCCCGAGATGAGCGGTGGTCGGGCGCTCCCGTCAGCACGTTGCACCGGTTTGGGGTTCACCGAGCATTCCGGGACCTCAAAGAAGGGTCCACGATGCCTGACGGGATCGGCACCCCAGCAGGACTGCAGGACGCTGATGAACTCCTCCATGCGCGAACCACGTTGGTGAAAGTCCGTGCCGACGGCCGTGTGCTCCTCCTTGGACCATCCGGCACCGAGGCCCACAACGAGCCGGCCTCCGGCGAGTTGGTCGATGGTGGCCAGTCGTGCGGCAAGCTGCACCGGCCAGTGATTCCCGGCCACGAGCACGCTCGCGCCAAGGGTGACTGTCGTGGTCCACGCCGACAGCGCAGCGAGCAGCTCGAGCGGCTGCCAGACGCTGGCGTACTCCGGCGGCGGCACGGCTCCGGGGAAGTTTCCGTAGCCGTTCTCCGGGTGGGCGACATACATGAAGTGGTCCTGAACCCACAGACTCGAGAACCCGAGGGACTCGGCACGCTGCGCAAAGGTTCGGATGACCTCGGCGGTCACGTGAAATCCGAGTTGGGGAACGCACAGGCCGACACCGGTCACTCCCCGATCCTGCCAGAGGGGGAGTACCCGGTCGATCGACCGAACGCGACTCCCCAACACTGGACCGGGCCGGTACCGTAATCGAATGCGCAAAATCGCCATCGCCGCCGCAGCGTCCCTCCTGCTCCTCTCTGCCTGCAGCGACAGCAGCAAGAGCAGCAAGACCACCGAGTTGGAGTCGCGCCCGGCCGATTCGTCGCCCAGCGGCGAGAGCACTGTGCCCCCGGCGACCGATGCGCCGGTACCCACACCGAGCGTGAAGATCCCGTCAGCCCTGCCCACGTCCCTGGTCGTCACCCCGCTCAAGCCGGGCACGGGTGACAAGGCCGCCAATGGCGACACCGTCATCGTTCGGTATGTGGGCGTGCGCAGCAAGGACGGCAAGGAGTTCGACAGCAACTACGACGGTGAGCCCTTCAGCGTCGAGCTCGGTTCGGGAAGCGTCATCAAGGGATGGGACCAAGGTCTCGTCAACGCTCAGGCAGGCGGGCAATTGCAGCTCGACATCCCGAGCGACCTTGCCTACGGCGCCCAGTCCCAGGGCGACATCATCGGGCCGAACGAGGCGCTCACCTTCGTCATCGACGTGCTCGCCGTCATCCATCCGGTCGATCCGGCCAGCGAGCCGGTCCTCGTCATCAAGCCCGCCAAGGTCGAGAAGGTGACCACGGAGGAACTCGTTGACGGAACGGGTCCGGCGGCCAGCGAGGGCCAGACCATCGTCTTCCACTACGTCTTCTACCGCGGCGACACCGGCGCCAAGCTGTACTCGTCATGGTCCGGTGCCCCGGCCACGATCCAGTTGACCAAGGGCGCCGGCGGCGACTCGAGCGTCGACGCGCTGATCGAGGGCCTCGTGGGTACCAAAGTTGGTGGCCGCCGCCAGATCTCGGTGCCCGGTGCGAGCGCGTTCGGCGGCAAGGGCGATTCGGGTCTGGGTCTGCCTGCGGGGACCGACGTCGTCCTCGTGGCCGACTTGCTCGCTGCCTACTGATCCGGGGCAGTTCCGTCCCTCTGGCCTATAACCGAGCATCCCCCAGCACGTAGATTGTGATCCGACGGATCCGTCTGCAACCCCGGGGGACGCACACCATGGCCGAGAAGGCAATCGATGACCTGATGCTGGAGAACCGCAAGTTCCCGCCGTCAGCCGCGTTCAAGAAGACCTCACTCGTCACCGGCACAGAGCTCTACGACGAGGGCAACGAGGACTATCAAGCCTTCTGGGCGCGTCAGGCGTCAGAGCTCGTCACGTGGAACAAGGACTGGGACACGGTCTGTGAGTGGAATCTCCCGTACGCGAAGTGGTTCCTCGGCGGGCAGCTGAACGTGTCGTACAACTGCCTCGACCGTCACGTGCTCGCGGGTCGCGGCAACAAGGTCGCCTTCTATTGGGAGGGTGAGCCCGGCGAATCCCGTGTCATCACCTACCAACAGCTGCTCGACGAGGTCTCCAAGTTCGCGAATGCCCTCAAGTCGCTCGGTGTGGAGAAGGGCGACCGCGTCAACATCTACCTGCCGATGATCCCCGAGGCCGCAGTGGCGATGCTTGCGTGCGCACGTATCGGTGCTGCACACAGTGTTGTGTTCGGCGGTTTCTCGGCGCAGTCATTGTCGGATCGCATCAACGATGCCGAGGCCAAGGTGCTCATCACCGCCGACGGTGGCTATCGCCGCGGCGAGGTGTTCCCGCTCAAGCCGCAGGCCGACGAGGCCATCGCCACCACGCCGAGCATCGAGAAGGTCGTTGTGGTGCGCCGCGGCAACAACCCCGTCGACATGATGGCCGGACGCGACCACTGGTACCACGACCTTATGGACGCCGCATCGGCGGACTGCCCGGCGGAACCGATGGATTCCGAGCAACTGCTCTTCCTGCTGTACACCTCGGGCACCACCGGTAAGCCCAAGGGCATCATGCACACCACGGGTGGCTATCTCACGCAGGTGGCATTCACGCACAAGTACGTGTTCGATCTCAATCCCGACAAGGACGTCTACTGGTGCACGGCCGACGTCGGCTGGGTAACCGGCCACTCGTACATCGTGTACGGCCCGCTCGCCAACGGGGCGACGAGCGTGATGTACGAGGGTGTCCCGAATTATCCGGCGAACGACCGCTTGTGGTCGATTGTCGAGAAGTACAAGGTGTCGATCTTCTACACCGCCCCCACCGCAATCCGTACGTTCATGAAGTGGGGTGACCAGGAGCCCGCCAAGCACGACCTCTCGTCGCTCAGGCTGCTCGGCTCGGTGGGCGAGCCCATCAACCCCGAGGCGTGGATGTGGTACCACGAGCACATCGGTCGTGGGAACTGCCCGATCGTGGACACCTGGTGGCAGACCGAGACAGGTGGGATCATGATCAGTCCGTTGCCTGGTGCCACCACGCTGAAGCCCGGCTCGGCAACGTTCGCGCTGCCTGGCATCGGCATGGAAGTGGTGGACGACGAATGCCGCCACGTCGACAAGGGCGGTGGGTACCTGACGCTCACCCAACCGTGGCCGGGGATGCTACGCGGCATCTGGAAGGACCCGGAGCGCTATCAGGATGCGTACTGGAGCCGCTTTGAGGGCCGCTACTTTGCCGGCGACGGCTGCAAGCTCGACGACGACGGGTACATCTGGTTGCTCGGTCGCGTGGACGACGTGATGAACGTGTCGGGCCACCGAATCTCCACCACCGAGGTGGAGTCTGCGCTCGTGTCGCACCCCGCAGTTGCCGAGGCCGCCGTCGTTGGCGCGAATGACGCCACTACCGGTCAGGCGATCATGGCGTACGTCATCTTGCGCATCGGCTTCGACGTCACGGAGAACGACCTCCGCAATCACGTGGCCAAGGAGATTGGTGCGATCGCGAAGCCGAAGGCGATCTTCTTCACGCCGGACCTTCCCAAGACCCGCAGCGGCAAGATCATGCGTCGTCTGCTGCGAGACGTGGCAGAGGGTCGCAACCTCGGCGACACCACCACGCTCGCCGACTCGAACGTGGTGAGCGAGTTGCAGCGGCGCGCTGCGGAGACTCCCTCCGAGGACTAGTCCGAAGCAAACTTCAGGCTTCGGGCGAGGGAAGCGCCAGCGACGAGCCGCACGCCGAACTACGCCGAAGCGAAGCGGCGGCTATGTCGGCGTATCAGTGCTAGTCGCGGAAGTTCTCGAACTGCAGTGGGAGGTCGAGGTCTGAGCCCTTGAGCAGGGTGATGACCTCTTGCAGGTCGTCACGCTTCTTGCTGGTCACGCGTACCTGCTCGCCTTGGGTTTGGGACGAGATTCCCTTCGGTCCCTTTTCCTTGATGAGCTTGTTGATCTCGCGTGCCTTGTCCGAGCTGATGCCAGCCTTCATGGTGACTACCTGTCGGGCGGTTGCTCCGGAGGCTTCCTCGATCTTGCCCCACTCGATTCCCTTGAGCGAGAGGCCACGCTTGACGAGCTTTTCCTCGAACACCTGACGCACTGCTCGAATGCGGTCCTCGGTGACCGACCGCAGAGTGATCACCAGTTCCTTCTGTTCGATCGAGGAGTCGGTGTTCTTGAAGTCGAAGCGCTGGGCCAGTTCCCTATCGGTCTGGTCCACGGCATTGCGGAGTTCCTGATGGTCGATTTCGGAGACCACATCGAAGCTGGGCATACCGCGAGAGTACCGGGTGGTCGCTTGCCGTCCCTGCCGCTACCATTTCTGGATGCTGGGGTCGATGCCCGAGTGGCCAAAGGGAGTTGACTGTAAATCAACCGGCACTGCCTACGGAGGTTCAAATCCTTCTCGGCCCACCAGTAGCGAAGGGGGGAAGCCAGGCTTCCCCCCTTCGGCATTTTTCGTTTGATCCGGCCTCAGGGTCCTGCCGGGATCGGGTCAGACGTAGTAGTCCCGGAGTGGCGGGAAGCCGTTGAAGCCCACCGACGAATAGGTGGTGGTGTACGCACCGGTCGACAGGATGTCGATGAAATCGCCCTCGCGCAGGGCGAGCGGCAACTCGTAGGCGTTCTTCTCGTAGAGCACGTCGGCTGAGTCGCAGGTTGGGCCGGCGAGCGCCACGGCGCCCATCGGGACGTCCTGGCCGTCGTACGGGGTACGGATGCGGTAGCGGATCGCCTCGTCCATCGTCTCGGCGAGCCCGTGGAACTTGCCGCAGTCGAGGTACACCCAGCGCTCGAAGTCCTCGGCCGATCGTCGGGACACGAGGACGACCTCGGTGCGCATCAGGCCGGCGTCGGCCACCATGTAGCGACCGGGCTCCACCATGATCTCGTCGAGACCGGTGGGGAACCACTTGGCGAGTGCTTCGTTCACGGCCCGGCCGTAGGAGGCAATTGCCGGTGTGGCCTCGCGGTATGTGCCGGGATAGCCACCGCCGAGGTTGAGGAATGTCGGGTTGCCTCCGAGTTCTCGGGCACGCTCGAACACCCAGGCGACCCGCTCGAGCGTGTTGTTCCAGGCATCGAGGTCCCGCTGCTGCGAACCGACGTGGAATGACACACCGCAGCGCATGCCGTACTGAGTGGCGGCCACGAGCAGGCGCACCACGTCGGGGGCCTCGCAACCGAACTTGCGCGAGAGCGGCCAGTCGGCGCCACCGCAGTCGTGAAGGAGGCGTACGCACACGCTGGCGCCGGGTGCCTCGGCTGCGACCTTGTCGAGCTCCTCGATGGAATCCACGGTGTACTTCGTCACGCCGACCGAGGCGGCGTACGCAACGTCGCGCCTCTTCTTGATGGTGTTCCCGTAAGAGATCCGCTCCGGATCGATCCCGACGGCGAGACACATGTCGATTTCGCCGGGACTCGCCACGTCAAAGGACGATCCGAGCATCGCCAAGCGTTCGAGGATGGGCTTCGCCGGGTTCGCCTTCACCGCGTAATAGGTGACGGCACTCGGGATCGCTTCGGCCAGTTGGTGGTAGCGCTCCTCGACGAGATCGAGATCGATCACGACGAACGGGGTGGGCGGCTGCTGGTCCCGGAGGAACTGCTCAACCTTCTCGCTCAGCTCTGACAATGGAACTCCTTTGTGGGGAGAAATCACCTTCTTGGGAAAGGGTCGCGTGGACAAGGAAATGCGAACGTACCGGCCTGCGACGGATGATGCGACTTTCGTTTGAGTCAGTCAGTGACGGACGAATCAGTGACTCGTGCGTCAGTTGCGATCGCGCCGCTACCGTCTCTGCCGATGATCCTGATCGATGCCGAATCCATCTCGGTGTCCCGACCGAACCGACCGCTCCTCAGCAACGTCTCGCTGACAGTGTCCGACGGCGACCGCATCGGTGTGGTCGGACTCAACGGCACCGGCAAGAGCACGCTCTTGCGGATCCTCGCCGGCACCGGTTCGCCCGACTCCGGCGTGGTGCGCTTCGGGCGCGGTACGAGGGTGGGGGTGCTCGATCAGGAGCCCGAACTGCCACCGGGAACAGTGCTCGACGCAGTCGGCGGTGGCTGGCAGGGTGAGGCTGCACTCGATCGGCTCGGTATGACGGGCCTACGGGATGCCGACACACGTGAGCTGTCCGGGGGTCAGCGCAAGCGCACGGCGCTCGCACACCTGCTCCATCAGGAGTGGGAGGTGCTCATCCTCGACGAACCCACCAACCATCTCGATCTCGATGCGATCTCCTATCTTGAGGACCAGCTTGCATCGTTCCGCGGTGGGCTCGTGCTGGTCACGCACGACCGCCACGTGCTCGACTGGGTGACCAACAAGGTGCTCGAACTCGACCGTGGTGCGGGCTACCTGCACGCTCCGCGGGGTGTACACGGGGGATCTGGCTATGCCGCATACCTCTCCGGCCGCGAGGCACGTGAGGACGCCGCCGAGGTCGCTGAGCAGAAGCGTCGCAACCTCGCCCGCACGGAACTCGCCTGGCTGCGCCGTGGCGCGCCGGCGCGCACGACCAAGAACAAAGCCCGCGTCGACTCGGCCACCGAGCTCGTGAACCGCAAGGTGCAGGCAGCCGCACGTGAAGGAGACCTCGGCCTCTCGATGGGGACGAGCCGTTTGGGCAGCAAGGGGGTCGAGTTTGATGGCGTGTCATTCGCGTGGCCGGACACGTCGGCGCCGGTGCTCACGGGGGTGAGCCTTCTCCTCGAGCCCGGAGACCGGATCGGGCTCGTCGGTGCCAACGGCGTCGGCAAGTCCACGCTGCTGGACCTCCTCGCCGGGCGGCTGTCCCCTTCGGGGGGCCGAATCGATCGCGGCGCCACGGTCCGTATCGGTTACTACGACCAGCTCGGGGCCACGCTCGACGACTCGATGCGCGTCCGCGAAGCGGTTGCCGGCCCCACCAAGGCCGCACCGACGCTCGAGGACGTCAAGTTGATGGAGCGCTTCTGGTTCGATGGCGACGCCCAGTTCGCCCTCATCGGCCAGCTCTCCGGTGGTGAGCGGCGGCGGTTGCAGCTGCTGCTCACGCTCGTGAGCCAGCCCAATCTCCTGTTGCTTGACGAGCCGACGAACGACCTCGACCTCGACACGTTGAGAGCGCTGGAGGACTTTCTCGAGGACTGGCCGGGCATCGTTGTGGTGGCCAGTCACGACCGGGTCTTTCTCGATCGGGTGGTCGAGGACATTGTTGCGGTGGAGCACAGCGGTATTCGAGGCGTGCGCGGCGGCGTAACCGGATGGCTCGCCGAGCGGGCTGCCAGCAAATCGACCCCGGCGCCGATGACCTCCACGAAGGCTGCTTCAGCGAAGGCGATCCCCACGGTCACGTCGGCCCCCAAGGGAGCGCGGAAGCCGGGTCGCAGCCCGTCCACGCTGCGCCGACTCATCGGGGAGGCCGAGCGGACGCTCGCCAAGGCGACCGAACTCCGGGACCGGCTTGCCGCCAACCTTGCCGACCTTGCCGGACGTGATGGGTCGGATCACACCCGGCTTACCGCTCTGAGCACCCAACTCGCCGGGGCCGAGGCAGCAGTTGCCGCAGCGGAGGAATCGTGGCTCGCCCTAGCGGACGAGGCCGAGGCCGGCGGCCTCACCGTCTAATTCGGCCGGTCAGCGCTGGCGCTCGTGGAGCAGGCACTGCATGAGCGCCACGTCCAGCCAGCGGTTGAACTTGCGGCCGATCTCGCGCTCGATCCCGACCAGCTCGAAACCGCAGGTGGCGTGCAACGCCCGGGAGGCGGTCCCTGACGCCTCGATCCGTGCCATCACCGCATGGAATCCTGAGTCGGCGGCTAGGTCGAGCACGTGGTTGAGCAGCACGGTGCCAATACCCCGTCCGTGGGCATCTCGACGGACGTAGATCGAGTCCTCGACCGATGTTCGGTAGGCGGCCCGCTCTTTGTAGGGCGACAGACTGGCGAACCCGAGGACGTGGCCAGAGGCGTCCTCCACGGCAACAATTGCCGAAAACGCCCCTGAGCGGTCGCTTAGCCACTCCTGCTGCTCCTCGAGCGAGCGGGGTACGAGGTCGAAGGTGGCGGTGGTGTGCTCTACCTCGTAGTTGTAGATAGAGCGAATCGCCTCGGCGTCGTCCACCGTGGCGAGTCGCATGCTGATTCTGGGCGCCTCGGTCACGACTCCGACGGTATCCCCCCGCGGACCCGCGAAACCGACCAGAATCGGGTGGTCACTCGCCGGACCGCAACGCTATGCTGGCACGTCGGTCCGCGGCTCTGCCGCGCCCGCCCTCTTAGCTCAGTCGGCAGAGCGTTTCCATGGTAAGGAAAAGGTCGTGGGTTCGATTCCCACAGAGGGCTCCGGCCTACCGGTCTAACCGGGAGGTCGAGCCAAGGCCGGGCACTTCGCCCGACCAGCCATTCCTCGGGTTCGCCCGGGCGGTTGGCGGCGTAGCTCAGTTGGTTAGAGCATCCGGCTCATAATCGGAAGGTCATCGGTTCGATCCCGATCGCCGCTACGAAGTATCCCACGACAAGTCATTCGAGGAAGAACAAGCGATGAGCAAGGCAAAGTTCGAGCGTACGAAGCCCCATGTGAATATTGGGACGATGGGTCATATTGATCATGGTAAGACGACGTTGACGGCTGCGATTTCGAAGACGTTGTCTGAGAAGGGGTTGGC
>CAFAAJ010000068.1_pt1 | contig 11460 bp, 9 predicted proteins | sample 7267551 | NCBI WGS metagenome assembly CAFAAJ01 (sample SAMEA6813983, study PRJEB35770) | uncultured Acidimicrobiales bacterium | biome: Freshwater; feature: Freshwater reservoir; material: water | place: Czech Republic | collected 2017-08-18 | depth 30m m
ATTGCCTGCTCAAGACTACTTTCTTGGCGCCCCCGGTAGGAATCGAACCTACGACCTGCGGTTTAGGAAACCGTTGCTCTATCCACTGAGCTACGGAGGCGGGGAGTGTTCCGATTCCTCTTCCGAAATGGTTGGGCCATGTCAGCGAAGGGCTCGTCGCACTCGGTGAGAGAGGGTATCGGCACGCTCCGGTGGCTGGCGAGGACGGTCGAGGGGGCTCGGGGCGGCTCAGGTGCGTGCCGGGCAGGCGTTGTGGCGGCTGACCAAGTCAGGCGGCGGACGTTCGGCGTTGTGGGAGTGGTCGTTGCTTCGGCTCTGTCAGCAGTTACACGCGCCGCCTCCAATGTCAGTTCTGAACCACCACGAAGGGGCCGGTACGACCGCAGTTGCTCGCCATGGCACAGTGACGTATGGAAATCGCCCGTATCTCGACGGCCGTCGCCAGCACAGCGCTGGTAGTCGGCTACGCCGTCGGTTCGGGCCGGTGGGTGACCACTGGCGACGCCTGGTACCGCTCGCTCGAGCAACCGCCCTGGCAACCACCCAGCGCCGTGTTCGGCATCATCTGGCCGTACAACTTCGCCGCGCTCATCGCCGCCGGTATCGCCGTGGCACTCAGCGGATCGGCCGCTGCCCGAACGGTGTGGCTGGTGGGCCTGGCGCTCAGCGTCGCCGCGGCGCTCGCCTGGGCGCGCCTGTTCTTCGTCGGCCATTCGTTGTGGCCGGCCGCCATCGCCCTCATCGCCGCAGCCGTGTTGACCGCGCCCATCGTGGTGGCCGCCTGGAACACTCGCACCTGGGCGGGCGCGATCCTGCTGCCGTACAACGTGTGGGTGGCGTTGGCCGCCTCGGTGCCGGTCGGCTACGCACTCCGGAACTGAGCCGGTGGCGGCAACCCGAGCCGCACGGAAACCTTCTGCGGTACCGTCGTCTGGTGATGCTGCGGAACTGGGGCTCGACACCCGACGAGATTGCCAGTGCCCTTCCCGGCGACGAGTTGTGCCCGGGCGCCCGCATCGTCGCAACCCGATCCATCAGCCTCGCGTCTCCTCCCGAACACGTCTTCCCCTGGTTGCGACAGATGGGATTCGGACGTGCCGGTTGGTACAGCTACGACCTGCTGGACAATCTCGGTCGGCGTAGTGCTCGGTCCATCGTCGACGAATGGCAGCACGTGTCGGCGGGCGACTCGATACCCGGCGGCCCCGTGGAGTTCGAAGCCACGATCGTCGATCCGCCCCACTCGCTCGTGATCCGCCTTGCGGCCCGCGGTCGGATCGGCCGCCGGATCGGCTTCACCCTCGCCTATGACCTCCGCCCGGCCGGGGGCGGAACCCGGCTCGTCACGCGCGCCCGAGCCCGGATCGACATGCCCGGCGGGGTGCTTCTCGAGCGCCTCTTCCTCGAACCCGGCGACGGGATCATGGTGCGCAAACAGTTGCTCAGTCTCGCCCGTCGGGTCGAGCCCCCGCCGCAGCCCTGACTGCGCTACCTGGAGCAGCGCGGCTCCCGTAGCCGCGGGTCACAAGCCCCCCGCCCGGGACTGCGACTAGCCCCGGCAGGACACTTTCTACGAGAGAGCCACCGTGCTCGTTCGGTCACGAATGCATGTGCTTTGTGCGTTGTTAGTAGCAGCGAACGAGTTCGCCAGACAACGTCAAGGAGGCTGCGATGGATGTTGAGCCGATCGAGGGTGAGGCCCTGGGGGTCGAAGTCGTCGACATGTTCATGGAGTTCGTGTACGCGGCAATGTGCACCGCCGACACCGCCGGTTACGTCGCCAATGTCTTCGCGTCGGTGGTGAATTGCCTCGCCGGTCTGGGCCTACCTGAGGCCGAAATGCACCGTTACCGCGCAGCGGTCGGGCGAGCAACATCGTTGGTGACACGTATGGAGAGCGACGCCACCGCTGCGGCATCACTCGCACCGGCGTACCTGCTGGCAGCGGCCTTCGATAGCTCACTATCGGGGTACGGAGCACAGTGGAACTCCGCCGTACGCCATGTCGCACGAATCGACGACTGTTGGGACCGCCTGACCGGTTCGGCCGTACCGGCAGCGCGACGCGCCGCTTCGCTTGCGTTCGACGCGCTCGCCCACCAGGCGTACCGGAAGACTCAACCAACACCCGCCGAGGGCGGGTCCGGTGCCGCCCGGAGCCCCGGAGAGGACATGCCTGCTGATGTCCTCGAGGAACTGTTCGCCGACGCAGTACGCCTGCTCGCTACTGGCTCGACCTCACTCATACGGCACGCCCCGGTCCCAACAAGGTCGGCAAGGGCGATGCTCATGTCGTTGGTCGGTGTTGTGACCCATCTCCAGGCTCAGGCGCCGGCGATGATGACCGTGTTCCCGGTTGCTCGACCCCAACGTTTCGTGCGGTTCATCGTGCTCCCCGACGGTACGGGGCAGCTGGAGAGCGTTGGCGACGCCGGGCTCGACAAGACCGACAGGCTCACTGCTGCTCAGAAGAAGACCCTCGTCGGGTTCGGCTTTGCTGCGCCCACCCGCCGACGGCACGAACGAAACTGGAACCTCGCGACACCGGGGGTGTCACTTACCGAGATCCCCGTCCTCATCGCCCAGGTACTCGAACGAGTGCACGGCCTCACCAAGGGCGAACGACTGAAGGTCTTCACGAGTCACTTCGACGGCGACCACAAACTCGGATGCCCGACAAACCGCATTGTGAAGCCGAACTGAACGTCACGACACCTGCCATCGACACCATCCGATTCGGCCAACAACACCCAACTCTCCAGTACGCCATCGCCAAGAACAGGAAGACTCCCATGCCTGCGAACAAGTCATCAGCAGCCGACCAGAGCCGAGCCAAGGAAGCTGCCAATCAGTTCGCGGCGGCAGCCTCACAGGCGTGGCTAGGCGCCAGCGGACTCGCGACCGAGATCGAGGCACTTCGCTGGACCACCGACAGCATCCCGATCCCGGCACCCGGGCTCGAACAGGCACTCGAAGAAGCAAGAGGAGCCGCAATGGACTCCACCTCTGCCGCCGACCGCATCTTCACCCTGCTCGAACAGCCACTCGATACCGGCACTGTCGCCGCGGTCCGCCGCGCCTTGTCCGAATGTGAGCAACGGTGTGCCGATACGCAGCTTTGGACCAGACGTCTGGCGCAGCTGTGTCTCGGGGTCACCACGTTTCTTGCGGGCAACGACGCCATCGCCCTCACCGAGCGCGCCGCCGTCATCGTGCTCGTCGCGCCATTTGGGGAACGGCGCACACTCCCCACCGATGGGCTCCACACGACCGCCAGCAACTACGAGACCCTGAACATCGAACTCGCGGGGATACTGTGCCGCCTCATCATCGAGCACGACTGGATCATCGAACTCTCGGTCACCTCAGCCGCGGCCTCGGACACAGCCACCAAGGTCACGTTGGCGTTCTCCCACAGCGGGATCCTTGAGCTCCACTCCAACAACCCCACCGTACCCAGCCAGGCCTGGCACGACCCGGTGGTTGTGGCCGAACCGGTTGCGCATCTCATCGAACTCTTTCGGCGGCTCACCATCGACGCAAACGAACCATTCGAACAGTTCGCCATTCGCCTGACCGAACCGACCCTCCACCCACCGCGGTAACGGCGACGTTTGCGGACAATCGTCTGATCGAACCTGCCGTCACGATCCCGAGGGACAGTGATATCGAGCGGACCACCTCGCAACCCGCGACAAGAGCCTTCGCTTCCCAGACAATTCCCAGCGATCCTTCAACGACTTCCCATGGGTGTGCCGTACGTTCCCTTGCAGACATCACCACCCCACCGAGGCTTTTCATGTGCGCACCAAGCTCACCCCACCACCATCAAGGCCAGAGCAGGCACGACCATCACCAACACAGCTCCTTGGTCGTGCCCGAGGTGTTCCTGTCGCGACGCCGATTGCTCCGCGTCGGTGGCGTTGGACTGGGTGGAGCACTGCTCGCGGCGTGTGGGAACGGCTCGTCGAACCAGATCACGGGCCCCAGCACCTCAGCGACGCCCACCTCTCCCGCCGATTCACTGCTCGCAACTACCACAGCCGCGCCGACGAACAGCACCCTCGCCGGATTCGACGCATTCCGAGAGTCGGTCACCGTCACGAACGACGGCACGTGGTGGCTCGTGGAGTCCGACGGGATGCCCGCCCACAACATGATGGTCGGCATCACCAGCTGGCAACAGCAAGTGCCCACACCACAGCCCTACTCGGGTACGAACTCGTGGCGCATCCGAATGAGCCCCACAAAGGCTGAGACCCCAGTTTCTGCCCGCACTGGGCTCTACCGCGGCGCGATCGCTCTCGCGGCGAACGGCGTCCCGATCTTCAATGCACTGAACAACCGCGGCGACGACGCGTTTCTCGTCGGCGAGCTGGACGAGTGGGGCGGTCATGCCGGGCGCGCCGACGACTACCACTACCACGTCGCCCCGCTTCACCTTCAGGAGACCGTCGGGGCGAACCAGCCGATTGCTTTCGCTCTCGACGGCTACCCCGTCTATGGCGAGACCGAACCCGACGGCTCCGCTGTGCAGACACTCGACGAGTTCAACGGCCACGAACTGCCCGATGGCACGTACCACTACCACGGCACTCGTACGTATCCGTACATCAACGGTGGCCTGCGCGGAGTCGTGAATGTGGTTGGTGACCAGGTGGACCCGCAACCCGTCACCCGACCCTTTCGGGAAGCAACCTCCCCACTGCAGGGGGCGACAGTGACCGCCTTCGAGCGGATCTCCTCCGAGTCGTTCCGCCTCGCCTATCTGGCGAACGGAGCGGAGGGTGGTGTTGCCTACACCGTGGGCAGCAACAGCATTTTGTTTACCTTTACCGACCCGAGTGGCACTGTGACCACCGAGACCTACGAGCGCCCATCATGAACACGCACAGCCGATACCTAACAACCTTTGCCACGGCCGCGCTCGTGGTGCTCGCCTCGTGCGGCAGCAACACCGAGTCCGCGACCACCGTCGCCCCCGCCACCACTGCCGCCCTCGCCACCACTGCTTCGACCGCTGCCAGCAGCGCACCAACCTCGCCGTCGAGCACTCACACTTTCGTTGCCGAGGTGTGGGCGGACAACTGGTTCTCGCTCTACGCGAACGGCACGCTCGTCGGCGAAGACCCGGTGCCGATTACTACCGAGCGGTCCTTCAACTCCGAGACCATCACTTTTACCGCAACGTACCCGCTGTCGATCGCAGTCGTCTCGAAGGACTACATCGAGGGATCGTCGGGGCTGGAGTACATCGGTGAGCCCCAGCAGCAGATTGGCGACGGCGGATTCATCGTGCAGATCACTGACAAGGCAACCGGTTCGGTCGTGCTCGCCACCTCGTCTGCGTGGAAGGGACTCGTCATCCAGACGGCGCCGCTCAACCCCGAGTGCGAGAAGTCAACAGACCCCGCGAACGAGTGCAGGTTCGAGCAGTTAGACGAGCCGACTGGCTGGCAGTCCCCGACCTTCGACCCATCTTCGTGGACGCCAGCAACCGAGTACACCGCAGAGGTAGTCGGCGCGAAGGACGGCTACGACTCGATCCGATGGGATGCAAGTGCTCACCTCATCTGGGGTTCGAACCTCAAGACACAGAACACGATCCTCTGGCGAGCACCGGCGGTTGGGACATAAATCCCCGGCGAACGCGACCGGACGCCTGACCCGCCACGCATTCCCGGTGGTGCCGGCATCCGTTTCCGGGCCAACCGTCTCCCGCAGCCAGTTGCCCGTTGTGGATACTCAGCGCATTCGCTGAGTCTCCGGCATCATCGGTGGCTCAACGCTGCGGGAACTGGGGCTTCGACGTGGGTGGACACAACCGCAGTTGGCCGAGTCGACCGGCATTCCGACATTGATGTGAACGCCTTCTTGCCGCTGTCGCGGGAAAGCGCCGTATTCGATTGCTACCACGAGGGGTTCAGCACTCGAAGGCGAACGTCGAGGACGTTGTACCCGAGACGCGTAGAAGGGCCACACCCGAGCGGGTGCAGCCCGTCTCGGAACGTTGCGAGAATACCGAAAATATCGCCCGTGAGCGTGACCCTTACGAGGTCCAAACAAGCCGATTCCCTCGTGAAGACCGAAATCTGCTTGTTTCCGAGGCCGGGCTCGATGTCGACGTCGACGCTGCCGTCGAAAGATCCTCCCGTCGCCTCGGAACCATCGGCATCATCCTCGTGATTATCGGGGTCGTTCACATGGTCCTCGGTCGTCTGGGGTATTCATTCGGCGGGCGCGCCCACTATTGGTGACGCAAGTCCGGTTGGAGGTGGCCATCTGGAACACTCAGCCGTCCGGGTGAGCAGCCAGCCACGCGCCTGCACGAGTTGGTACGGTGCAGGGGGTGGCCGGGAGAGAGTCCCTTCGTGTATCGCCACAGATGGCAGCACACGTGACGAAACCGATTCTCTGCTTCTACATCGGCTACGCCGACAACCTGTCGCCAGGGGCAACTGCTGGTGCCGTGCTCTACGGCGCCGAACTCGCCACGGTGAGTCTCGCTGAGCAACTTGCACAGTTCTACGACGTGCATGTGTTCGGCCCGAGTCTGACGAACTCCAACCACAACCACGTGAGGTACCGGAGTTCTCATGAGTTGGACGCGTTTCAACTCAGCAACGTTGTCGACGTGATGATCATTTCGCGCTATGTGCATTACTTCTTGGAGTTCACCAATCGGGCTCGTGCCACCTACATCTGGCTCCATGACGTCAGAGTGCACCCGTACTGGCGAGCAATGGTGCTACCCCAGAAAGCTAAACACCTCCTCGAGAACCAGATGTCGAACATCGACGGACTCATCGTTCTCAGTCCGTGGCACAAGGAAGAAGTGCTCGCCCACTACGACGTCGACCCGGCGAAGGTATTCGTCATCGGTAACGCCATCGAACCCGAACGGTTCACGCCGCACCCCATCGACGCAAAAGTTCCGAATCGCTTCATTTATACGTCCGCCCCGAACCGGGGACTCGACGTGCTCATCGACTGCTTCCACGAAGTGAGGCGCGCCGTGCCCGACGCTGAACTGTACGTGTACCGCGGTCGCGAGGGCTTCACGGATGAATTGCTCGCGACCATGGAGTCGTGCGCGTATGTGCACTTCCGGGGGGCCACCGACAACAGGGTTCTCGCTCGCGAATTCTTGAAGTCGGACATATGGTTCTACCCAACCTCGTGGCCGGAGACGTACTGCATCAGCGCGTTGGAGGCGCAGATGGCAGGATGCGCCTGCGTTGCGTCCGATCTGGCCGCGCTGCATACAACAGTCGGCGACCGGGGTGTCCTCGTGCCTGGGGCACCAGACACCGACGACTTCAAGGCCAGAGCCATCGCCGAGGTGGTGAACCTGCTGAACGATCCCACGAGAAAGCACGCCCTGCAGGAGCGCGGCCGCGCTTGGGCAGCACAACAAACGTGGCAGGCGAGGGCCATTGAGTGGCTCACCGTGCTGGGATCCGCTACACGCTGAACTGGGTCATCCACCGGGCATTAGGCAACGCGAGCACGATGGTCACTTCACTACAGCCGCATTCCATTGAATGTCTGAATCGTCGGTGGGCGCAGCCGCAAGGGGCGATACCACCAAGTCGGGCGAGCAACGCGCCACAGTGAGGTGCTTGGCATGAGTCACCACGAACCAATCGATGGCCCGTTGGATGCCGTGGCGATCAACCAATTCCGAAAGCCGCCGAGCACCGGCTGGCGAGACGACGTAGCCAAATGCTCCACCTCCGAACCCTGACCAGTCCATGGGAATGGGGCGAGTGCCGACGACGTTGGAAGTGGGCCCGATACTGGTCGGCGCAGTGCGCGGGGTGGCCCCAAGAAACGCGACGTCGAAATTGGGGCAGTCGCGCAACAGAGCGCCGAAGAATTCAACGAGTTGCCCAGTCACCCCAACCGCCAATCGGGCGTCGTCCTCGAGAATCAGGCGAGGTGCGTCGCCCTTGGCGACGTCGCGCCACGCGCCGACATGGCTCAACGCACAACCAACGACGCCCGCTCGGAGCTGAAAATCGTTTCCCCTGAAGAGGTGTTCCAACTCTGCGCTCAAGGACAAAGAATTGCCGTCAATGGCGCTTCGGCGCCGGCACCGTTCACTGAACGACGGGCCCGCCGCAGCAGTCATGGCAGCAACGAATGAGGCCCAGCGATCAGGTCGTCGATCCAGATTGATGACGTCGATGTCCAGACGCTCAAGGAAACGCTGCCCATCCACCACCCGGTCCAGGACGGGCATCAGCTGTGTTTCGTTCAAGAAGCGATGTTTCTCCCCCCTGATCGCACCGATCCGCCGACTCCATTCGTTATCGGCGATCGCCTGCTGGACAATTCTGGAGCTCTCGACGAGGTCATCGAGCGGTAGGCGGATAAACACCTGGGGGTCGATCAATTCCTCGAGGTTCGGGCATCCCCAGTAGAAGCAAAGGGCCTCGCCGAGGACCGAATCGATGATCCTGTCCGTGAAGTAGTTCGGCTCCATACGGTCTTCGACGGCGACGGTGTAGCGATAGGGCAACAGGCCCGCAGTTCGATCGCTCAACGTGGGGCCTCCTCGGTGGGAGACGAAGCTCTCCGCGTCGCTGCCACCAAACACATCGATGGGTACTCCGAAAGCCTCGAGGTGGCGGATGAACGCCAAGCCGAGTGAACGTCCCGCGCTGTTCGATTCCCCGGACACGATGGTGGACAACAGCGCGGTCTTGTTGACCGATTCTGTGCTGAGCGCTGCACGGGGCGGCCGCCACGAGTCGACCCGTCCGGAAGGGGCCCCGATGCGCACTGAGGAAATCGAGTCAAGAAAGGCAGTGCGCCATCCGCATTCGGTGTACGCCTCCGCCGAGCGACACTCGAAGCCCACGTCCACCTCGTCGAACGGACCGGCCTCGCGTGCCGCCACGGTGCGCGTCAGCGCAGGACGCAGCGCAAAGTGGGGCCAATCGGCATGCCGGTGCACGGCGGTCAGCCAGATGGGCTGTGGGAGATACTCATGGGCGACGAAGCGCATCCCTGCCTCGGTTCGATGCACCAGTCCTCCAGAGATCCAGCGGTCCTCAAGGGTCTCGGCGTAGTTGCGATTGAACACAACCTGGCCGATATCGGATCGTTCGTTGAGTACAGCCAACGCGTTCGTGATGTAGTCCGCTCGCGGGAAGAACTGCCAGTCGTCGTCGAGGTGCAGCCAGTACGGGGTGTCAACGGCATCAAGCAGCAGATTCAGGTGGTGCGCCCGGCCATTTTCAGCAGCGGGCTCGCGGATGAACTCGATGAACGGGTACGCCGCAGTCATCCGAGCGAAGTCGTCGTCGCTCGACCCGGCATCAACGCAGACCCAGCGATCTATCAGTTGCAGATCGGTGCAGCACTGCAAGAACGAGTTCACCGTCAGTTCGAACTGCTGCCTTCGACCCCCGGTAACCATGGTCAAGGTGACACCCGATGCCGACGACGCCCCCTGGTTCTCCACGAGGGCAGCGACGATGTCCCCCGGGTACTTGGCCGTGGCTGTCATCACGTGCGGCACCGAGAAGTCTCGGTTCCCCTCGATCCGACTGCGCTCGGCATCGGGGAGCGCAGAGTCAGCCAGCAACGTTGCGCAGAGATCGAAACTCTGCTGATACCGCCCGGTGTAGAAGGCGGCGATCGCCAACTCGTCGCGAGCCCCGTAGTCGTACACGTGGTGGTCCACCACCATCAGTTCCGATTCGGGGAATCCGATGTCGGCTGCGCGGGCTGCAAACAAGTAAGCGAGATCGAACTGGTCGGTGCTCCGGTAGTGACGCGCGATCTGGTGCAGAGGCTCGGCGCGACTCGGACGGTGTTGCCAACACTCCAGGTAGGCGGCCAACACGATCTCCCACGGACGACCGAGGCGTTCGAGGCATTTGGCTGCCTGCAGTTCGGAGTGAAACACCTCCTCACCGCACCCCCCCATTGCAGAGCGTCGGTTGTAGTACGCCAGCGCGAGTCCGTCATGGCCTGCGTCGAAATGGCTCTGAGCCAAGTAAAACACCGTGCGGGCATCGTCAGGGTTCACTGCAAGCGCTTGTTGCAGCAGGACGATGTGGCGCTCGAACTCGTCGGGAACCCGGTTACGACTTCCCGATCGACGTGCTTCGATGTGGTACTCCCCCGTGAGCCGATCGTGGGTGTGCTCATCTTCGAGACACCGCTCGTACTCGTACAGGACCCCCTCGTACGCCCAACGCAGCGAGGAGCGGAAGATCCGAGACTGCCAACAGGTAGACCTCGACCCGAAGCGGAGTAGGTAACGGTCAGCGTTCAATCCAGTGAGGTTGGGTGACCCGACCATCAGGTCACCGGCATCGAACACCAAGGTGTAGTCCGCTCGCCCGGCCGCGAGTTCGAGCGCTTCGGTGCGGTTGTGCCCAAAATTTCGCCACGGTCGATCATGCAACTCTCCCGGGACACCGCGTGCAGCGAAATACTCCCGGATCAGACCCTGAGTGCCGTCATCGGAACCGGTGTCGACCACCACCCAGTAGTCGATGTGTTCAACGACAGATGCAATCGTCTCGAGCACAACGTCAGCTTCGTTGCGAACGATCATGTTGAGACAGATTGTCGGCGGAGCCGGCGGCACCGGCTGAGCGTACCAACGGCTCCGCTACGTGCGCTTCGCCGACCTTTCACAACTGCCACTGCCGCGAGGTCCCGTTCGTCTGCCGGGCCGTTCTCCACGGGACCGGTTTGCGCGCGGCGCGCCGATGTTCACCACCCGGCGGAGTAGAACCGGTCCAACGACGCCAGAGCGGCGCTCAGAACCTCACCGTCGGACCGCGACGACCACGCCAGTGCTTCTGGTCCGGCCAGCAGGCCAAGCAGCACCGGGGCGTCGGCCAACTCGGCAAGGTTGTACCACTCGATGAACGAGTCATCTGCGGAGGCAACACGGGTCCACTGCTCCGTTGTCTGTCTCCACCAGGGCTTGTCCCACCTCAGCCACACCTTGTCCAGCACGCCCATACCCATCGCATCAATGGCCGCTAGGTGTTCCGATGGCAGCTCCGGATCAAATCGGATTCCACGGGCTTTCAGCACGCCGAGCGGAACCGTCACAACGACGCGATCGGCCTGGAGAACTTCACCGTCGGAGGATGCGACGCTTGCACCATCAGCGAGCAGTGAGACCGTCGCTACCGACCATCCCAACCGGATGTCGAGGCCAGCAGCCAGTTCGTCCACCAGCGTTCCATAGCCGCCCAGAACCAGCAGTTCCTGGCCATTCGTTCCCTCGTCGGTGCCCCACCAAGCCGATAGACCGCTGGCGTCGACTCCGTACTCACTCGTCACCTCAGTTCGCAGGTAGTGGGCCAGCGCCGCAGCGTCAACATCGATACCGGCTCCCGAGCGGTTGATCGCTGCAGCCAACGACATATCGACGTCCTGCGTGTCCGCCCAGCCGATCGCTGTGTCCACGGCATCCGCCGCCGA
>CAFAAJ010000070.1_pt1 | contig 11357 bp, 7 predicted proteins | sample 7267551 | NCBI WGS metagenome assembly CAFAAJ01 (sample SAMEA6813983, study PRJEB35770) | uncultured Acidimicrobiales bacterium | biome: Freshwater; feature: Freshwater reservoir; material: water | place: Czech Republic | collected 2017-08-18 | depth 30m m
AGGGACCGGTGGACGGTCTCACGATCCCGTTCGTCGGCGTCGTTGCGGACGACGGAGCCGCCCTGCTGGCGGCCGATGGGAACCCGGCAACCGTGACCGTCGCCGCTCCGGTCACGAACCTGCTCTTCGGCCAAACGGCCACCTACTCGTCCGGTGGGCCGAGGCTCGGCGACAGCGCCTTCAAACCCGATGTGACCGCGCCCGGGGTAGCCGTGTTCTCGGTAGCGGCCGGTAGCGGTTCGGCAGGCGAGTACGGATCGGGAACGTCGACGTCCTCGCCGCACGCAGCGGGTGTGGCCGCACTCGTCCGTTCCGCGCACCCGGACTGGACCGTCAATCAGGTGAAGGCAGCGATCATGAACACCGCCGTCTCCGACACCATGGGCGGGTTCGACCCCCGGGTGGCGGGCACCGGTGTGATCTCGGCGGGGGCCGCTGTGCGCACGGGGGCGGTAGCGCTGACCGACGACGGCACCAATGCGCTCTCGTTCGGGTACCGACCGGAGAACCACAAGTTTGCGGCGGAGCGGAAGTTCCGGATCCAGAACCTGTCGTCGATACCCGTGACCTACGTCCTGACAACCGAGTTGAAGGGGGCAGATCGCGGGGTCAGCGTGTCGGTCTCCCCGGCAACCGTCACCGTCGCCCCCGGCCAGCGGCGTGACGTAACGGTAAGGCTCTCGATGTCCCGCGCCTCGCTAGCAGCGCTTCCGGGCGTGTCGTTCGCCGACATCGGCGCTGGCGCGCTGCTTTCCGCACAGGGATTCATCGTGGCCCAGCCGCTCGAGCTCGACGCCCCCACCCGGACACGTCCATCGGTGGGATATGGCCCGTTGCGCATGCCGTGGCTGCTCGTGCCGCGTGGTGAGTCCAGGGTGGAGATGGGCGAGCTCCGCAGGACGGGTGCCCGTCGTCCCGGTGGCGACTCCTGGACGGCGAAGGTCTCCAACAAGGGTCTCCACGACGGGTACATGAATCTGTTCGCGTGGCAGCTCAGCGACCGGGCGGGGGACGCAGCGCGAGAGGTGGACGTCGTATCGGTGGGTGTCCAGTCGTTCGCTGACCCGATCGATCCCGTCATCGTGTTTGGCGTGAACTTCTCCGGGACGCGCTCCACCGCCGCCAGCAAGGAGATCGACATCCTGCTCGATACGAACAACGACAGCACCCCGGACTTCGCGCTCGTTGTTCTCGACTCTGGCCTCGTGACGTTCGGAGCCCCGGATGGGAAGGTTGCCGCATTCCTGATCGACATGCAGTCCGGTCAACTGGTTGCCGCATACCCGGTGGATGCCCCGATGAACGGCTCAACGGTGGAGGTTCCCGTATTCGCCGCCGATATCGGGCTCTCGTCCGCTTCCCCTGCGTTCCGCTACACGGTCTCCTCCCTGGACCTCCTCAGTGACGCCGTGGACGAGGTGAGCGGTACGGGTTCCTGGGATGTCTGGAACCCACCGGTGCCGACCAGGGGAGAGATCGTTCCGGCAGGCTCGACGCGAACCATCGTTCTGACGGGCATCGTTCCGCAAGTAGCAAGAGACGCTGGTGTGAAGGGGTACCTCGTGGTGACACTCGATGACCCCAACGGCACCGAGCAGGCCGACAGGGTGAAGTTGCCCCGGTGAGCAGTGGAGCGGTCGTGAGCGATGTTGTCGTAGCGGTGGTGGTGACGTTCGAGGCACCGGAACGGCTGCGTGCCTGCCTCGGGGCGTTGGCCTCACAGACCCGCCCGCCCGATCGGGTGGTGGTCGTGAACAACGGCGCACCGCTCGCTGGTCGTCTCGCCGTGCCCGACAGTGTCGTCGTGCCCGACAGTGTCGTTCTGATCGACAGCGAGACGAACACCGGGCCGGCCGGTGGGTTCCACGTGGGGATGGAGAAGGCACTCGACATGGGCGCAACCTGGCTCTGGCTGATGGACGAGGACATGGAGGTTCCCCATCACTGCCTCGAGGACCTGCTCGCCCTCGGTGTCGCCGGTGGGGTAGAGCCACAGATGCTCTGGCCGACCCAAGTGAATCTTGCGGGCGAGACCGAGAACTACCCGGGTTGGTGCGCGGTGCTCGTCAGCAGGTCCGCGGTGCTGCTGGGAGGACTGCCACGGGCGGACCTGGTGTGGTGGATCGAGGACACGGAGTACCTGCAGTGGAGACTGCCCCGCAGCGGGGTGGTAGAGCGCCGCGCACCGCACGTTCGCGTCGTGCACGGTGATGCGCGCCCGGACGCGCGCCGCCCGGCATGGAAGACCTATTACGAGACGCGCAACACGGTCTGGTACCGCACGAGGGTGCGCAGACCGGGTCGCCCTGACAAACTCCTGCGCACTCTTGCTGTGCTCCTGATTCAGAGCGCTCGCGGAGCCGATCGCTGCCGACGCCTCGTTGCGTTCTCGAAGGGCCTGATCGACGGGATAGCCGGCCGTCTCGGGCCGAGGTGGCCGCTGCCGCTGCCCAAGCGGTAACACTGGGGTCGTCATGGAGAGACCGAAGTCGGGGGCCAGTGGGCCGTTGCTGCCGGAGATCGAGGGCCTCCGCGCTCTCGCTGTCCTGAGCGTGCTGCTCTACCACGCGCACCTCGGGTTCAGCGGCGGGTACGTCGGGGTGGACGTGTTCTTCGTGGTGTCGGGCTTCCTGATCACCGGTCTGCTGCAGCGCGAGTTCGCGGGCACCGGGCGGATCTCGCTACGCGAGTTCTACGCGCGCCGGGCCCGCCGTCTGCTGCCCGCCGCAACACTCGTGCTCGTCGTGACGCTCGTGCTGTCGAACTGGTTGCTCGATCCGATCCGGTCGCACCGGAACGCCGTGGACACGATCTTCGCAGCGGGGTTCATCGCCAACTTCCGCTTCGCCGCGACGGGGGCAGACTATTTCCAGCAGGCGTTGTCGCCCTCGACGCTTCAGCACTGGTGGTCGCTCGCGGTCGAGGAACAGTTCTACCTCGTGTGGCCCGGGCTACTCGCCGGGGTGTGGGCCCTCGTGGCGCGGGGCCGCCGCCCGTGGGCAGCGCGGGCGAGCGCGCTCGCCTTGGTCGGCTTGCTCGGGGCCGTGAGCTTTGTCGTGGGCTGGCGGCTGACCGGCAGCAATCCTTCGTGGGGGTACTTCGCGACGTGGAGTCGCATCTGGGAACTCTCCGTCGGTGCCGGGATCGCGTTCGTCTGGTCCTTCCGCGAACGCATCGGCCCGGCGCTCCTGCGAGCGCTGCTCGGGTGGGCGGGTCTGTTGCTCATCGCGTACGCAGCGCTGCGCTTCGACGGCCGTACGGCATTCCCCGGAACGGCAGCGTGGGTACCCGTTGCGGGAACGGTGCTCGTGCTCGGCTCGATCGGCACGCGGGCGGGGCCGGGGGCGCTGCTCTCGGTGCGCCCGATGCAGTGGGTCGGTGGCCGTTCCTACGGGCTGTACCTCTGGCACTGGCCGGTGTTGGTTCTCCTCGAGGCGAGGGTGACGTCACCGGGGCCCTGGGCCCGTATCGGCGCTCTGGCGGCTGCCACTCTGGCCGCGGCAGCGAGTTATCGCTTCGTGGAGAACCCCGTTCGGCACCGTCCGTCGCTCGTGCGGTCGCCGTGGCGGTCCGTGTCGCTCGGGATCACGTTGAGCGGTCTCGCCGTTGCGGCCGGGGCGGTCGGGTTGCGCGTGAGTGACAGTGTCGGCGGCGAGACGGGCTACGTCGCCCCCGCGCTCACGACGGTTCCCGTGCCGGTGGCTCCGGCCACCGTGCCGACGTCGACGTCCGCCGGGGGCGCTACGAGCCCGGGCGCTGCAACACTGCCGACCACGATGGAGGCAACGACGACCACGACGCTGGCCCCACGTGACGAGCTTGAGCGCCGCGTCCGCGACGAACTGCAGCCGTTCATCGAGGCCTCGAGCCGCAATGACCTCATACCGGACAATCTGCGGCCGCCGCTGCGCGAGATCCCCGAGGACAAGACCCTGCTCTTCAGCAACGGGTGCATGGCCAAGTTCTCGGCCCTCGACAATCCGACGTGCGAGTTCGGCGACACCGCCGGTTCGACGACGATCGTGCTCTTCGGCGACAGCCACGTGGCTCAGTGGTTCCCCGGTCTCGACACGGCGGGGGAGCGCAACAACTGGAAAATCCTCGCGTTGACCAAAATGGGGTGCCCGTCCGCAGAGATCACCGTGGGGCGCTACGACGGCTCCGCATACACGGCGTGCAACACGTGGAGGAAGGCAACGATCCGCCGGATCGTGGAAGCCAAGCCGGCGCTCGTGGTCCTGACGAACTTCCGCTACTCCGGGGTGGACGGGCGTATCCCGATGGACATCTGGAAGCGGGGGCTGCGACGCACGGTCGCCCAACTGGTCGATGCCGGGCTGAAGGTGCTCCTGCTGTCGGACTCACCGAGCACGTGGGAGGAGCAGTCCGTCTGCATTGCGCGGCACCGCAAGAGCCTGAGCCGCTGCAACGTTCCCCGCAACGAGGCCAGGCGGCCGGCGTACATCGAGGTGGACCGGGCGGTGGCCGAGGAGTTCGGCGTGATGGCGTATGAGGTAACCGATTGGATGTGTACCTCGGTGTGCCCGGCCGTGATCGGCGATGTCGCCGTGTACCTCGACAGGAACCACATCACCAATACGTATGGCGAATTCCTCAGCCCGTACCTCGAACTGGTGGTGAGGGCAGCGCTCGCCAGGGCGTAATCTGCGCCCATGACGGACGCACACGTTCACGAAACCGGGTCGTGCCCGGCGTGTCAATTGATCGATGGCATCGACGGGCTGCAGGACGGCAAGATGTTCAAGCTCGGCCACTGGCGTGTCGCGGACGAGCACGTGCGTTTCGAAGGGATGCGGGCGGTGCAGGACCGATCGGCGGACCGGATTACCGGGTTCGCGGGGTCACTTCGATTCGTCTACCTCCATATCGTGTGGTTCGGTCTCTGGATCGCCGTGAATGTGGGGCTCATCGGGGCAGCAGCACGGTTCGACAGGTTCCCGTTCGGCCTCCTCACGATGGTCGTGAGCCTCGAGGCAATCTTCCTGTCCTCCTTCGTGATGGTGAGCCAGAACCGCCAGGCGCTGCGCTCGGAGATCCGGGCCCAGGTGGACTTCGAGTCCAACCTGCAGTCGCTCATCTGGAGTGTCCACATCGGCCAGAAGCTTGGCCTCGACATCAACCACATCGAGGAGCTGTGTCGGGATGTGGTCTCGGAGTCGCGAGAGACGCGATGAGCGGCCGCAGGATCCTCGTCGTCGAGGAGAACGCACACCGCGCCGATGGTCACCTTCCGGTGCTCTTCGCGGACCTCGCAGTGAATTTGGCGGCAGCGGGCTGTGAGGTAACGGTTCTCACGCGGTTCGGGTGGCTCCACGAGAACCCCGCACAGCCAGCCTCGTTCCGATTGGCTCGGCCGGGCCGGGTCGCAGTTGCCGTCACGCGACTGGGGTCGGTGCTTGCGCTCGTCAGCCCCCGCCCGCTCGGCAGGCGCCTGCGTATACACCTCGGTGATCTCGCGTTCACGCTCAGCGCACGTCGTCTGGCCCACCGCTTGGGGGCCGAGGTGATCGTGGTGTCGGTTCGTCGGCAGTCCTACCTCATGCTCTCGCTCGTCGGTGCAGGGCGGTGGATCGTCTATCAGTTCGTCGGCCCCCGGCCGATCGGTCTGCCTCGGGTGCAGCGGGTGATGGTTCGCGTCATCCGGTCCGCAGAGCGCTCGCGGCGTTCAAACGGGGCCGGAATGGTGATCGCGTGCAACAGCGAGGCGATCCGCCGGGCATGGGAGGACTCGAGCCTCGGGCTCGAATCGGCGCGGATCAACTTCGCGAGCAGTCGGCAGCAGCGAGCAATTCCTGATGCGCGCGAACAACTGGGCCTCCGCCCGGACTGGAAGATCGCTCTCGTCTTCGGCACCGAACACGAGGGCAAGAGTCCCGAGGTGGTGTTCGACACCTTTGCAGAACTGGAACGGACGGGGGCCCTGCCCGAGTGGCACCTGCTGGTTGTCGGGAAGGTTGCCGGGCGCCTCGAGCGCTGGAGGCCGGGCACCGGCGCCGGAACGGAACGGATCCATGTACTGCCGGGGTACCAGAGCGAGGAGATACGCGACCTCGTGCACGCCGCGGTTGACGTTCAGGTGCTCAGTTTCGCCCCGGGGTGGGATCTTGATTCCGGCGTGCTCGGTGATGCGATCGCATGGGGACTCCCGGTGCTCTGCTCCACCGGCAACCAGACCGCAGCGGAGGTTGAGCGACTCGGCGTAGGTCGCCTCTTCGAACGGGGCAACGCCACGTCGTTGCGCTCTGCCCTGATCGCTTTGCCCGAGACGCTCGCTGCGGAGGTCTGGGATGTGGCGCGTGCAGAGTGGGGCGGCGCGGCGAACGCTGCGAGCCATCTGGCGCTCCTCGATTCGCTCGGGTCGTAACCTGAGCGCCATGAGCGACGCGCTGTTGGAGACCTTCTCGCTGGGAGCGCCTCCCTGGCCGACGGTGGACCCCTTTCTGTTCTGTGTGCATCACCTTGACCACTACCCGGCGGGTGACGGACGCTTTGCCCCAGCAGCGTCGCTCGAGGGTCGCAACATCGGGAGCGACTTCTCCAATACGGATGGTTGGAGCATGTATCACGGCCAGATCGCCCCCGGGTTTCCCCAGCACCCCCATCGTGGGTTCGAGACGGTGACGTTCGTGCGGCGTGGCCTGATCGACCACTCCGACTCGCTCGGCGCCTCAGCGCGCTACGGCAACGGCGACGTTCAGTGGATGACCGCAGGCGCGGGGATCGTGCATGCCGAGATGTTCCCCCTGCTCAACCATGAGGGTTCGAACACCGCAGAGTTTTTCCAGATCTGGGTGAACCTCCGGGCAACCGAGAAGTTCGCGACACCCCACTTCTTGATGTTGTGGGGTGAGGACATCCCGATCGTCACGTTCCGCGACGGCTCCGGTCGCGCTACCGAAGTGACGGTTGCTGCAGGTTCGCTCGACGGCAACGCCGCGCCTACCCCGCCCCCGGCCTCGTGGGCAACCAAGCCCAATTCCGACGTGGCGATCTGGCGGATAGCGATGGATCCGGGTGCAACGTGGACACTTCCGGCATCGCAGGGCACCGAAACGCTACGGGTGCTCTACGTCTTCGAGGGCAACGGGTTGACGGTCCAGGACGAGCAACTCGGTGGCGGCCGCGGCGCGCTCTTGCGCGGTCCGCAGGACGTCACGCTTGTTGCCGGCGACACCGAGGTGCAGATGCTGATGCTGCAAGGAGCGCCGATTGGCGAGCCGGTTGTGCAGTACGGGCCATTCGTGATGAATGACCGTGCGGGGATCGAGCAGGCCTTCGCCGACTATCGCCGGACCGGTTTCGGGGGCTGGCCGTGGCCGGTCGACGACCCGGTGCACGGGTACGAGGGCCGGTTCGCCCGGCGCGCGGACGGGACGGTTGAGCGCCCTCCATCGGCGTTCTCGGTACCGCAACCGCCGCTTCGCCCGTAACGAGTCGGTACCGAGAACGGGTGGGTTCAGCGGGGGAAACGGGCCTTGACCGCGCAGATCAGTGTGCCGGGCTCGGCGTCACCCGGCCGGGGCCGGAGGGCCCCGTGGTCAGAGACCGAACAGCGAGCGGGCGTTGTCCCCGATGAACTTGCTGCGGTCCTCGGGTCGGAACATCGACACGAGCTCGTTTAGGTCGTGCACGTACTCGGGTGTGTGATCTGCGTGAGGGAAGTCCGAGGCCCAGAGGAACCGGTCAACCCCATAGCGGTCAGCGAGCGCAGGGATCGTGCGCTCGTCAGGGTCACAACTGATCCAGCACTGTGTGCGGAAGTAGTGGCTCGGGGGGTTCTTGAGCGGCACTGCCCCGCCGATGAACGTGTGGGAGTACACGGCGTCCATCCGGTCGAGCCAGTAGCCGATCCAACCGGCTCCCGACTCGAGCACGAGGATCTTCAGCTCGGGGAACTGGTCGAACACGCCGTAGTCGAACAGCGTCGTGAACTGGTGCCGCACGCCGTCGGCGCCCTGTACGGACGCAAGGAGGCGCAACTGCTTGACGTTCTCCCACGAGCCCATCCGTGTGCCTTTGGTCCACTGCGGCTCAAACGTCGGGTGGATGGCGAGTGGCACGCCGAGGTCCTGCGCAGCAGCGAATACGGGGCTGTTGTCCGGGTGACCGAGGGGCCTGCCGTCATGGGTGAACGGGGCGACGTAGCCACCCTTTGCTCCCGCCCGGACGGCGCGTCGCAGTTCACGGGCGGCTGCCTCGGGATCGGAGAGGGACAGGTGAGCGGTTGCCACGAGCCGGTCCGACCCGGAGCAGAACTCGCAGATCCAGCGGTTGTACGCGGTGGTGTACGCCTGGGAGAGCGCAGGGTCCACGATCTCGGCCTCCCAGAGCAGGCCGACGGTGGTGTACAGGATGGCGATGTCGATGTTCTCCGCATCGAGCACATCGAGCCGTTGGCCTGGGTCCATCGAGCCGTACGGGGCTTCGGTGAGGTACGTGCGATCGGGGTCCTTCATGATGTCCATGAAGTCCGGCGCCCCCATCGAGCCGAGGGTGGACACGAAACCCCGTCGGCTCATCTGTGAGCGCAGGCCGTTGAGCTGTAGTTCCTCGAGACCCTGCTCGTCGGGCACGATTCGCAGCGCGCGGTCCCGGTACTGCGGATCGATGTAGTCCACCCAGAGGTCCGGTGGCTCGAGGATGTGCCCGTCGGCGTCGACTGCACCGTCGACCTCGACCCGGTGTGCGGTATGCATCGGCTTCTGTGCCGGTATGGCCACGGTCGGCATTGCTCAACCCCCTCGTCCCGACGTCCCCAGCGTCGCTTCCCGGACCCTAGCCTCCCCCGGCACGCGGTCGCATGGGTAGAGTTCGGCCACGCGACCGGTTGGTCCTGGAATGGGGGTTCTGGACATGGCGATGACGGACGACACGCCGATGCACCTGCGGGGGAACGGCGCGCCGACCTCCGAGGAGCACACGCTGCTCGATCTGGAGGTACAGGGATCGCTCCCTGCCGAGCTAGACGGCCGGTACCTCCGCAACGGGGCGAACCCGATCACGGGGATGAGCGAGCACCCGTTCTTCGGCGACGGCATGGTGCACGGCATCCGTGTGCGAGACGGTCGGGCCGAGTGGTACCGGAACCGCTTCGTGCGTACCCCGTTCTTCGAGAACCATGGGCTGAACATCATGGACCCGGCCGTCATGCTCGACATGAGGTGCTCCAAGGCCAACACCCACGTGGTGGGTCACGCCGGGAAGTTCTACGCGCTCGAGGAGGGACACTTCCCGTACGTGCTCGACGGCAACCTCGACACCGTCGGTGCGACTGATTTCGGCGGCCGCCTCAAGGGTTCGTTCACGGCTCACCCGAAGGTGTGCCCGACCACGGGGGAGATGGTGGCCTTCGGCTATTCGTTCCTCGAGCCGTACCTCACCTACCTCCGGGTGTCGGCAACCGGCGAACTTGCTCAGGTGGAGAACATCACCGTCGGCGCGCCAACGATGATGCACGACTTCAACGTCACGCAGAACCACGTGGTGTTCATGGACCTCCCTGCGGTGTTCAGCCTCGAGGCGGCGATGAAGGGTGACATGCCCATCCGGTGGGACGAGAACTATCAGGCGCGTCTCGGGGTGATGCCGCGCACTGGCACCGATGCCGACATGAAGTGGTACGACATCAACCCCTGCTACGTGTTCCACCCGATGAACTCCTACGAGGACGGTGACCGGATCATCCTCGACGTTGCCCGCTTCCCGTACATGTGGAAGTCGAGCGGCGTCGACTTCCCCAAGCCGTACCTCTGGCGCTTCACCATCGACACGGTCAGCGGCAGGGTGCACGAGGAGCAGGTGGACGACCGCAGCGCGGAGTTCCCTCGTGTGGCAGACGCGAACATTGCGAGGCCGCACCGCTACGGCTACATGATGTCGGCATCGGGCCGCCCGGACCACCCCGAGGAGCAGGCCGGCGCGATCCTGAAGTACGACCGCCAGTCGGGCACGCGGTCGTCGATCGAGTTCGACCGCGGCCGCGTTGGCGGCGAGCCGGTGTTCGCCCCTGCTGCGAATGCGAAGCACGAGGATGACGGCTATCTCATGACGTTCGTGTACGACGCTGCGACGGACTCGAGCGAGTACGTCGTGTACGACGCCGCCTCGATGGACAACGAGCCCCTTGCACGGGTAACGCTGCCGCGCGTGCCGTCCGGCTTCCACGGCAGCTGGGTCCCGTCGTCGGTCGCCGATTGAACCCGGATGCCTGCTGACGCTACGGGTAGGCGCCCGAACGTCCTGCTCATCACCCTCGACCAGTTCCGGTCGGATTCGATGTCCTGTGCCGGCCACCCGCTGGTGCGCACCCCGAACCTGGACCGTCTGGCGGCGTCGGGGGTCCGTTTCGCACAGCACTACGCCCAGGCGGCACCGTGCTCACCCGGGCGTGCCTCGCTGTACACGGGCATGTACCAGATGAACCATCGCGTGGTCGCGAACGGCACCCCGCTCGACGCGCGGTTCGACAACGTGGCGCTCATGGCCCGTCGCGCCGGCTATTCGCCCGTGCTGTTTGGATACACGGACCAGGGGGTCGACCCGCGCATAACCGACGGGGGTGACGACCCGCGGCTGTCGACGTTCGAGGGCGTACTGCCCGGATTCGACGTGGGCACGCTGCTCATCACGGACCACGAACCGTGGATGGAGTGGTTGCGCTCGCTCGGCCATGACGTGCAGGACCCGATGGAAGCGCTCCGCACGGAGAACCAGCGGCCCTCGACACATTCGCTCTCCACCTTCACGACCGACTGCGTCCTCGCGTGGTTGGACTCGCGTGGTTCCGCCGAGCCGTGGTTCGCGCATCTGTCGTACCTCCGTCCGCACCCGCCGTTCTCGGCGGCCGGCGAGTACAGCACGATGTACGACCCCGATGCGTGCGCAGAGCCGCTCCCGATCCCCGCAGACCCGCACCCGCTCCACGCGCTCGTGCTGGCGGACCCGCGGGCAGCCGCACCGACGGATCCAATGGAGATGCGCAGGCTCCGGGCTCAGTACTACGGGATGATCTCTGAGGTCGACGCCCAACTCGGTCGGATCTGGGATCGTCTGCTCGCGGACGGTTCGTGGGACAACACGGTTGTCGTCGTCACGGCGGACCACGCGGAGCAACTCGGCGATCAGGGACTCCTTGGCAAACTCGGCTTCTTCGACTCGAGTTATCACATCCTCGGGAGCGTGAGGGACCCGAGCCGAGCGGCAGCACACGGAACGGTGGTGGACTCCTTCACCGAGAACGTCGACGTGCTCCCCACGCTGTGCGGGCTGATCGGCGAGCCCGTGCCGGCGCAGGTGGACGGGCACTCGCTCCTCCCGTTCCTCGACGGTGGGGAGCC
>CAFAAJ010000071.1_pt1 | contig 11230 bp, 11 predicted proteins | sample 7267551 | NCBI WGS metagenome assembly CAFAAJ01 (sample SAMEA6813983, study PRJEB35770) | uncultured Acidimicrobiales bacterium | biome: Freshwater; feature: Freshwater reservoir; material: water | place: Czech Republic | collected 2017-08-18 | depth 30m m
GGAACAAGCCCTCGCCCGAGGAGATGATCTGGCCGAGCTTGATGTACGTCGGCCCGAGCACCTCGGCCGCCTTGCGCAGGCGGAGCGAGATATCGGCCCTGCTGGCCGCCGTGTCCTTGAAGCGGCCGCGGCGCTTGCGCACGAGCCACGGGCTGATTGCTGTGACGACCTGTCCGGCCACCGTGAGCACCCGTGTGCCGGGTGGGAAGCGCTTTGGGCTCGTCAGTACGGGAACCTCGGCACGGGCCGCCCGGCGCAGTTCGGGGGCTTGCGCCATCCAGGGGATGTTGTTGGGGTCCAACGTCCAGGGGCCCTGCTCGGTGAATGCTCCCCAGTCCAGATCGCTCATGGCCTGCATGCTGGCAGCGCCAGTGGGGATCTGCACCCTGCAGGACGCAGATCACACCGATCTGTGGCCCCGGGTTCGCCAGCGCCCGAGCCGACGGGCTAAACCAGTCCCTATGTCGTTCGCAGGTGCCCTAGCCCCCGTCGGTTGGGTGGCCCCGTGACCGAGACGCTCGTCCGCGACGAAGTGACGGTGCTCGGGCGCACGTTCGAGTACAAGTGGCTCGTCGCAACGATCTACGTCGGGGCTGTGTTCCTCGACATCCTCGACATCACGATCGTTAACGTTGCACTTCCTCAGCTGGGCAAGCAGTTGAACAGCGATGCCGTGGAATGGGTGGTGGTGGGGTACACCCTTGCTCTCGCAGCGAGTATTCCGCTCGCGGGTTGGTGGTCCGACAAGGTCGGCACCAAGAAGGCCTTCCTCGTCAGCCTGGCGCTGTTCACCCTCGGGTCGCTCGCCTGCGGTTTCGCCAACTCCATGGGGATGCTCATTGCGTTCCGCGTCTTCCAGGGCGTGGGCGGTGGCATGCTCACACCCGTCGGGCTGTCGATGCTCTATCGGGCCTTCCCGCCGGCCGAACGCATCCGTGTCGCCGTGGTCATCACGGTGCCCACGCTGCTCGCCCCCGCACTCGGTCCGATCCTCGGCGGTCTGCTCGTCACCCACGTGGGGTGGAGGTGGATCTTCTGGGTCAACTTCCCCATCTGCACCGTCGTGTTCATCGCCGCCGTCGCGGTCCTGCGGGAGCATCGTGAGTCGTCGGCGGGGCGGTTCGACCTACCGGGCTTCATTCTGTCCGGCGGTGGCCTTGCCCTGAGCCTCTACGCACTCAGCGAGGGACCGAGGTCCGGCTGGACCGCGACACCCACGCTGCTCGCCGGGACGATCGGCGTGCTGATGCTGATCGCCTTTGTGTACACGGAGTTGCGGGTCGAGCATCCGATGCTCGATCTTCGCCTGCTCAAGAACCGAGGCTTCCGCAGCGCGAACATCGTGATGAACGTGTCGATGGCATCGTTCTTCGGCCTGCTGTTCGTCCTGCCGCTCTACTTGCAGAACTACCGCGGGATCAGCGCCCAAGCCTCGGGCCTCATCACGTTCCCGCAGGCGCTCGGCGTGATGATCACCTCGCAGATTGCCGGCCGGATCTATCGACGCGTTGGCCCGAGGAAACTGATCACGGTGGGTTTCGGTGCCGCTGCCGTGGTGATCCTCGCGTTCGTGACGATCGGCCCGAACACCAGTTTCTGGGAGATCCGCGGGCTGATGTTCGCCCGGGGTCTCTCCATGGGTCTGGCGTTCACCCCGATCCAGGCGGTGGCATACTCGTCGATCTCCCCCTCCGACATGGGCCGGGCGTCATCGATCTTCTCGACCCTGCGGCAGGTGTCGATCTCCGTCGGCGTCGCGGTGATGTCCACACTGCTCGCTGCGTTTACCAACCTCGTCGGCAAGCCGGTGGACCCCGAACGGGCGCTTCACGGCTACCGGGTGTCCATCCTCGTCTCGACGGTGCTGCTGGTCATCGCCACCAGTTGTGCATGGTGGATGGTGAAGGACGAAGACGCTGCCGCCACCCTCGGCAAGTAGCGCACAGCGGACTAGGAGAACGTGCCGGCGGCCCCGTGGGCGTGATCGCACCACTTGGTGTCACCGTCTTTCACCTGTCCGGCCCCGACCCCCTCCAGGGCGGCGAAGGGACCGCAGGGGTGCGGGACGATCCAGACGTGGATCATCGGTGACGGTGCAAGCTTCTCCAATGGGGCTGTGCACGAACCCCCGACGGTGGTGACACCGGCAACCCTCGGCGTGGCACCGGGCGTGAAACACAGGTCGTCGTGGATGTGCCACTGCATGAGACGACCACCGACGTCGGGGACACCCCCGAGCGGGACGTTTGGCGGGAGCAAGAACATGACCGACACGAGCGTGCGGGAACCGTTTGTGCCGACCCGGTAGACGAGGGACTCGGGTGCGTCCGGGTTGAGGGCGTCGTCATCGTCGATGAGGTCCCACTTGATGAAGTGCTCGAAACCGGTGAGTTCATCGCCGATGGAGCGCCAGCCGAGGTTCTCGGCCACCCGATAATCGGCGAACGCCGGCAGGCGGGCGAGCGTGATTGCCACGAGGTTCTCGGCCCTCGCCTGTTGCTCGGGCGTCACGCCCTCGACACCCGAGAGGTCGATGGGTTGGGTGGGGTTGTAGGGCTTTGGGGGAACGGCAGCGCTGGCCACCTCGCCGGTGGCATCCGCAGCGGAGTGTCCGTGTGCGTCGTCCGCGTGTCCGTGAACGGTTGTCCCACCGAGGATCATTGCGGGCAGAGCGAGCGCGGCCACGAGGAAGGCGGGAATGCCGGCGTTTACAAGGCGGATCTCGCGGGCAGCACCGGGTGTCAGCAGCACGCCGAGCGCGATGCCCACAGCGATGATGCCGAGACCGGCGCAGGCGGTGTCCGCAAACCGCATCGGCTCGCGGTCCTTGAGGCCACCGATCCACGAGATTCCGGTGACCCTGGTGATGAACCACGCGCCGGACATCACCAAGTTGATCGCCAGTCCGCCCGCCGCCACGGCAGGTGAGGCCCGCACGAGCGCAACGATGCCCCACACCAACTGGAGCGCTGCCGACCACACGAAAAGCAGGGCCAGAGTCCGATGCTCGGCGTGTGAGCCGATAAACGCAGCGTGGATGCCGCCCGCGCCAATCGACGCGCAGGCTGCGATGACGAGAGGGCTTGGCCAACGTGTTGTGGTGGGCATGGAGCCCGATGGTACCGGCACCCCTTGACCCGGCCGCGGGCGGGCAATGGTGCCGTTTAGAACCTCGGCTCGCGCTTTTCGCGCAGTGCCGCTACGCCCTCTCGGTACTCGGCACTCCCCGTCATGGTGTTGAGCAGGGAGCGGGAGGTGTCCACCGACATCGATGGGTCCGAGGAGAGAAGATCGTCGGCAATCTGGCGCTTGGTCGCCGAGACCGACGAGGGGGCAACCGACGTCGCAAGGCGCTGTGCGTACTGCTGGGCCGCGGCGAGCGCAGAAGCGCCGTCTGGGAGTACCTCGTTCCACAGCCCCCAGTCCCTGGTGTCCTCGGCCGTGACGATTCGACCCGACAGGAGCAGGTCGTTCGCCCTGGTGAGCCCGATGATCCGCGGCAGGATCCAGCTCAGGCCGTATTCGGCGGGCAGTCCGAGCCGCGGTGCGGCCGTCGTGAGCTTCGCGGTCGCCGACGCGAACCGAAGATCGCACCACGCGGCAACGGCGAGGCCGATCCCCGCGCACGCCCCGTTTACCGCAGCGATAACGGGCACACGCATCCCGAGTTGGTAGGCGAGTTCGGCGCGGAACTCTGGTCGGGTGCTGGCGGCAGGCCGTGCATCGTCGGCGGGCAGGCCGTCGTCGTACCCGCCGCGTTCGGCGTGACCCGCAAGCGCGTCGCTGTCGCCGCCCACGCAGAAAGCCGGTGGCGTGCCGGTGAGCACGATCGCCCTGATCGCTGGGTCCGCATCGAGCGTTGCGAGGAGCCAGCGGTACTCGGCATGCATGCGCCCGGTCCACGCATTGTGCCGTTGTGGGCGGTGCAGCCAGACGGTGGCGACGTGGCCCTCGATCTCGAGTCGGGTCGCCTTGAGCTCCACAGGGGTCAGGCCTCGCGCACTGCGGCAAGCACGTCGTCGGCCAGTTCCTGCCTGCACACGAGGAAGTCTGGGAGCCACGGGTCTGCGGCGTTGTACTCGAGCGGGCTCCCGTCGATGCGGCTCACGTGCAGTCCGGCTGCCTTGGCCACCGCTGCCGGTGCCGCCGAGTCCCACTGGTACATCCCGCCATCGTGCGCGTAGATGTCGGCGTGCCCGAGGATGACGGCCATCGTCTTGGCCCCGGCGGAACCGAGGCGGATGGCATTGCACCCGAGCGCGCGACCGATCGCGATCGCGAGGAACGGTGTGCGGTTCCGGCTCGTGACGATGATTGGCTGCTCACGCCCATAGGGCTCCATTGCCGGCGGCGGGTCGGTGGAGAACACCGAGCCGACGGCAGGAAGGGACACGGCACCTGCGATCAACTGGCCGCGTTCCCAGAGGGCGACGTGCACCGCCCAGTCGGGCCGGCCCTGCTCGCCGTACTCGTTCGTGCCATCGAGTGGGTCCACGATCCACACCCGGTCCGCGGAGACCCGGGTGCGGTCGTCGCTGCCCTCCTCGGAGAGCACCGAGTCGCCGGGCCGTGCCTTGCGGAGTTCCTCCATGAGGAAGCGGTGGGCGGCGAGGTCGCCGTTGTCCATGACCTGCCAAGGGTGCGCGCCGCGGGCCCACATCTCCTCGCGCAGCGTTACCAGGAGCGAACCGGCCTGCTCAGCGAGCCGTGTTGCGAGTTGATGGTCGGTCTCAGACATTCGAGGGGTCCGTGCGCCTTCCGAGGCGGAGGGCGTCGCGAACGAGGCCCCGGACAACGGACTCGTCTGCTCCGGCCTCGACGAGGGATTGGACACGATCCTCGAGGCGCTCGGCATCGGCATCTTCGAACACGTCGATGCGGTCGCGCCGTGTTGCAGTAGTTGCGGAGAACACGCAGAGAGCGGCAACGGCAGTCGTACAGCCGAAGGTCACCACCCATCCATTGTTGTTGCCGTTCACGGAACTGATGATCATCCCCGCAACGCCGGCAACCCACACGACGGTGGCCCCGCCCCTGAACCAGCTGATCGGCACCCGTCCATGCTGCCAGAGCAGCAGCCATTCCGGGCAACCAAGCGTCCGCGACCGCGGCGGCTATGCCCGAGCATCAGCGCGTTCTGAGCCGTGGCGAGGGAAGCGCCAGCGACGAGCCACAGTAAGGGCTATGCCGAAGCGGAGCGGCGGCTATGCCCTTACCTTGACAGAGGTTTGTACTTGATGCGGTGTGGGGTGTCGGCCTCGGAGCCGAGTTCCTTGTGGCGGAACACCTCGTACTCGCTGAAGTTGCCCTCGAACCACCGAACCTGGCTGTTGCTCTCGAACGCAAGCACGTGTGTGCAGACCCGGTCGAGGAACCAGCGATCGTGGCTGATCACCACGGCGCAGCCGGGGAACGACTCGAGGCCGTCCTCGAGGGCACGGAGCGTGTCCACGTCGAGGTCGTTGGTGGGCTCGTCGAGCAGCAGCACGTTGCCACCCGACTTGAGCACCTTGGCGAGGTGCACCCGGTTGCGCTCGCCGCCCGAGAGCACGCCGATGCCCTTCTGCTGGTCCGAGCCCTTGAAGCCGAACGCAGAGACGTAGGCGCGCCCGTGCATCTCGCGGTTGCCGACCTTGATCTGGTCGACGCCCCCGGTGATCTCCTGGTACACGTTGTTCGCGGGGTCGAGAGCGTCGCGGGACTGGTCGACGTAACTGAGTTGCACGGTGGAGCCGACAGTGATGTTGCCGCCATCGGCCTGTTCGCCACCGTTGATCATGCGGAACAGCGTGGTCTTGCCGGCGCCGTTCGGTCCGATGACCCCGACGATCCCGGCCTTGGGCAGCTTGAACGAGAGGTTCTCGATGAGCAGGCGGTCGCCGAATCCCTTGGACACCCCGTCGAACTCGATCACGGTGTCGCCCAGACGCGGTCCCGGCGGGATCATGATCTCGAGCGAGCGGTCGTCCTGACGGTTGGCCTCTGCCTCGGCCTGGAGCTTGTCGTATGCCTGAAGACGGGCCTTGCCCTTGGCCTGCCGGGCCTTGGGGGCCATGCGCACCCATTCGAGCTCGCGCTCCAGGGTGCGCTGACGGGCAGATTCTTGCTTCTCCTCCTGGGCGAGCCGGGAGCGCTTCTGCTCGAGCCAGCTCGTGTAGTTGCCCTCGAAGGGGAATCCGCGACCGCGGTCGAGCTCGAGGATCCATTTGGCAACATTGTCGAGGAAGTAGCGGTCGTGGGTAATGGCAACGACGGTGCCGGGGTAGTCCTGCAGGAAGCGCTCCAGCCAGTCGACGCTCTCGGCATCGAGGTGGTTGGTGGGTTCGTCGAGCAGGAGCAGATCCGGGCGGGACAGCAGCAGACGGCAGAGGGCCACGCGCCGCCGCTCCCCACCGGACAGCGTGGTGACGTCGGAATCGTTGGGCGGGCAGCGGAGGGCGTCCATGGCGATCTCGACATTGCGCTCGATGTTCCAAGCGTCGGTGACGGTGATCTTGTCCTCGAGGTCGGCCTGCAGCGCACCGATCTTGTCGTAGTCCGCGTCCGGGTCGGCCCACATGGCCATGACCTCGTTGTAGCGCTCGATGAGGTCACGGACCTGGGCAACCCCGTCCATCACGTTGCCGAGCACGTCCTTGGACGCATCTAGCTTGGGCTCCTGCTCGAGCATGCCCACGGAGAACCCGGGGGTGAGGCGGGCCTCACCGGTGAAGCCGTCGTCGAGGCCGGCCATGATCTTCAGCAGGCTGGACTTGCCCGACCCGTTGGAGCCGATTACGCCGATCTTGGCGCCGGGGTAGAACGAGAGCGAGATGTTCTCGAGGACCACCTTCTCCGGCGGGTAAAAGCGACCGAGTTTGTGCATCGTGTAGATGAACTGGTGAGCCATAGCGGAGCCACGCTAGCGGTAGGGATTCACCGGGGGGTTGTGGCGCTGGTGGTAGCCTCTGCTCGCTACGGCCACATCGCACCACTTGGGGGTTATCCGGATGCTCTCCACCATCTCGATTTTTGATTACAACGGGGGCGGCCTCGGCACGTTCCTGCGGGCACTGCACGTACTCGCAGGTATCGCCTGGATCGGTCTGCTCTACTACTTCAACCTCGTGCAGGTGCCGTCGTTCGCCGCCTACGGCGACGAGGGTCGGGCCCGCAACGTGTCCATTGACAAGCTCGCTCGCCGTGCGCTGTGGTGGTTCCGTTGGGCAGCCATCACCACGTTCGTGCTCGGCATCCTCATGATGGGTCTGACGAAGGACTACATGCAGGACTTCATGACGACCACGTCCACCATCGGCCTCGGCCACAGCGCAGCGATCCTCGTCGGGATGGCAGCCGGCACGCTCATGATGCTCAACGTGTGGGGCGTCATCTGGCGCAACCAGAAGGTGGTCCTTGCCAACGCTGCCGGCGTGCTCGGCGGCGCCGAAGCCAACCCGGCCGCTCCCGGCGCAGGCCGCGCCGCACTGCTCGCCTCGCGCGCAAACCTCGTCTTCAGCTTCTCGATGCTCTGGTTCATGATCGGCGCAGCCCACATCTACGGCGGCTTCGACGTGGATTCGGCCGGTAAGGCCTGGGCCTTCGTCGGAATTGCTGTTGCTATCGGCGCAGTCATCGAGTTGCTGGCCCTCGGCCTCATCGGCGGCAAGGCAGCCACCAACAAGCTGCTCTGGCCCTTCGAGAGCCACAAGAACGCCCTGATCTCCGGTGGTGTCCTGTGGGTCGTGCTGTACATCCTGAGCGAGATCCTGCTCAAGACCTCAGCCTTCGGCTGAGCCCCGCACACGCAGCAAGAACGCGAAGGAGGCCGGCCCTGTGGGGCCGGCCTCCTTGTTTGTTCGGGTTGGTGCGGGCGCCGGGCCCGAACCGATCAACTGACGACGAGCGTCGCCTTCATCGCGCCGTGGCCGGGCACGTCGCAGTAGACCGTGTACGTACCCGCCGCCAGCTGGTACGAACCGGTTGATAGGTCGTTGCTCCTGACCACCTCGAGCTTGTCGCCCACGATCACTCCGGCAGCGTCCTTCACCACGAGGGTGTGGCGCTGGCTGTCCTTGTTCAGGTAGGCAATCGTGACGGTGCCGGCGGTTGCGGTGTACTCCGACTTGTCGAACTTCAGGCCCGCCACGGCATCTACCTCGAGAGCACCCGTCGGGATGGTGGGGGCAGGCTTGGCAGTTCCGCCGCCGCACGCAGCAACGGTGAACGTGAGGCCGGCGAGGGCCGAGAGTGCTGCTGCGGGGAGCAAGAGGCGTCGCTTCATGAGGGTGAGGCTAGTAAGGCGGGTTGCCGCACCCAACGTGCCGGTCCCGGCCGGAGTCAGACGATCGGGATCCACTCCCGGGAGACCGTGTACTGGTCCAGGAGATCGGACTCCCACTCGTCCTCGGTATCCGGGAGGGACAGTTCCTCCCGAGTCGGTGATCGCCGGATCAGAAAGGCATCCGAGAATCGGCCCGCCCGCTGGATCGACGTCGACATGGTGTCGAGTCCGAACACAACGGCAACGTCGGCGGTATGGGTGAAGTCGGGGTGCTCGGTTCGGGTCCCGGTCACGGTGTCTCGTATGACCCAGATATTCCGGACCGTCTCGCCGCGTCCTTGGTAGTAGACCGATCCTGCTCGTTCGGCCGCGGCTGAGAGCGAACTCGCTGGCCGTATGTGGAGCACTGCGTAGTCGTCGCAGTCGCCGCCGATGTCGATCACCTCCCGAGGAAGTTCGATCAGAATCGCCGAAGTTGAGCACTGCAGACGGACGGCATCCCAAGCAAGAAACTCATTGTCGAACATGTCGCCGGACAGGTGGACCCACTCTGAACCGCGTAACGAGGCAAGCAGGCGCTGCTCTGCCTCGCTCAGCACCAGTCGCGTCACTTGCATCATTCAGGACTCCTTCACGAAATGTATCTTCTGGTGACCGGATAGCCCTGAAACGCGAGTGACGAGGTTGAGTTCGACGACCGGGCTGCCGTCCGAATGGCTTCGGGGGCGCCAGATGACGTGGGAACCATCGCCGAAGCTCGCTCGAGTAACTCCGTCTCGGACGATGTGCACCCTTGTCGCGTCCTTGGACGCCAGTCTGAAGAATCGTTCTGCCGTGGCGGCCGGGTCGTTGCTTGTGATCAGACGAACTCCTGACACCTTTGAGGCAGAGCCAAACTTGCCGGACTTTGACAGTGGAAAGGCCTCAGCGACACGCCGAAAGGTCGCCTGGAGCTGTGCTTTCGCCGAACCTGCACCGGTCCCGTAATTTCCGCCGCGCCCGCCACCCATCAGGCAACACGCTCATCAAAGACGCGACGGATGTCGGTCGGGAACTGGAGGATCTCTGCCATGGGCGAGAGCATCTCGTGGACTGCGGGGCGCATCGTCCCGTAGAAGACGACCTGACGCGGCTTCAGCCGGTCGAGCACAACGGGAATGCCCTTCTCGAACGTGAAATGTAGTTGTTTGTCCCGCAGTAGGCCCTGCGAGGAGAGGGCGATGATTCCCTGACATGGGAGACCGCCAACGACGACATCGAGATCGTCCAAGGTCGCCCACCGAACATTCGGCACTACGTGGAGGCCCCTGCTCTGGAAGTAGGCGCCAATCGCACGACCCGTCCATGCAGAGCGAATCCGATCCTGTACTGGCATACCGACCGTCATCGAGAAGTCGGGTGTGACGATGGCGACAAATTCGGAGAAGAGGGTTACGTACCGACCGGGGTCGTCGGCCAGAGGCATGAGCCTCGGATCGTCGAGGTACCCGTGAACGAGCGTCTGTCGGCGCCGCTCTGGACTGGGTTTTCGTCCGAAAGACCACATCTCTTCAGGTGGGGTAGCGAAGGTGAAGGGTTGCAGCACCGGCATCTGAAAGGCCCCGGCGACGTCCATAGGAGCAGCCCAGCGAGGGCTCCACGGCGACGCGGACCTCGGGGCCCCCGTTCGGTGTGTGGGCCCGAAGGAACTGCTGGTTGCTCCACTTCGCCGCTGACCCAACCGGAACCTCCCTTACGGTGGTGGCGTCCGAACGCGCTCCCAGTGGACATTTCTAGAGGGCGGGCGCGACGGAATTGAGCCGATCCTGTGGACAACGCTGCGTCGTCGCCGGCAATGGTCGTCCCGCCGCCGACTGGCTCGAAGTTGCCCGCTGCCCGGTTCTCGTCGCCGTGAGGGTTCGAGGAAGCGAGCCGCGCCCGGTGTAGGGAGGTGCACGGGCCGATTCGCTAGGGTCAGAGTGTGGCCATTGAACCAGAACAGTTCGGCGCGAACGCTTGGCTCGTCGACGAGCTTCGAGCCCAGTACCTCGCAGACCCCAACTCGGTAAGCGACGCCTGGCGCGCATTCTTCCAGACCGACGTGCTGCCGGTTGCACCCGCTGCCCCGGCACCCTTCGCAGCGAGCGCGCCCGCTCCTGTGGCACCCCCCGCCGCAGCTCCGGCGGCCGCAGCACCCGTCACGGCAGCGCCCGCTGCGGTGGCACCCGCCGAGGGTGAACCGATCCGCGGCGCGGCGGCCGCCATTGCCGCAAACATGACGAGGAGCCTCGAGGTCCCGACGGCGACGAGTTTCCGCAACATCCCGGCGCGCCTGCTCGAGGTGAACCGTCAGGGCATTAACTCGTACCGCTCGCGCGTCGGTCTGGGCAAGGTCAGCTTCACCCACGTCATTGCGTTTGCCATCGTCCGCGCCATCGCTGATGCCGTGCCCAACATGAACAACGGGTTTGCCGAGGGCGCCGACGGCAAGCCGTTGCTCATCAGGCGCTCGTCGATCAACATGGGACTCGCTGTCGACGTGGACAAGGGTGATGGGACGCGCACACTCATGGTGCCCGTGCTGCGAGACGCGCAGGCCCTGAGCTTCGTCGAGTTCCTCGATGCCTACGACGCGCTGATCCGCAAGACCAAGGCGAACAAGCTGGCGGTGTCCGACTTTGCCGGTGCAACGATCAGCCTCACCAACCCGGGCACCATCGGCACCGTTCAGTCGGTTCCGCGCCTGATGCCCGGTCAGGGCGTCATCGTCGGTGTCGGATCCATCGACTACCCGGCCGAGTTCCAGGGCGCAGACGTGAGCGCGCTCGTGGAGTTCGGCGTGTCGAAGGTCGTCACTGTCACGAGCACGTATGACCACCGCATTATCCAGGGCGCCGAGAGCGGCATGTTCCTCAAGCGGCTGCACGAGAACCTCATCGGCGAGAACGGCTTCTACGACCTCGTCTTCCGCAGCCTCGGAGTGCCCTA
>CAFAAJ010000074.1_pt1 | contig 11058 bp, 8 predicted proteins | sample 7267551 | NCBI WGS metagenome assembly CAFAAJ01 (sample SAMEA6813983, study PRJEB35770) | uncultured Acidimicrobiales bacterium | biome: Freshwater; feature: Freshwater reservoir; material: water | place: Czech Republic | collected 2017-08-18 | depth 30m m
ACCCGGACTGGTGAGCATCTATCTCTGCGGGCCGACCGTCTACGGCCCCCCGCACCTCGGCCACGGCCGTGCGACGATCGTCTACGACGTCCTTCGCCGCTACCTCGAGTGGACAGGGCTCTCGGTCCGGCTCGTGTCGAACATCACCGACATCGACGACAAGATCATCGACCGCGCCGCCCGGGAGGGCCGGCCGTGGGAGGAGATCACGCATAAGTGCGAGAACATCTGGTTCAAGGCGATGGAGAGGTTGAACGTTGAGCGGCCGACCGACATCCCCCACGCCACCGAGTTCGTCGGCGCCATGGTGGCGATGATCGCCGAGCTCGTTGCGAAGGATGCCGCCTACGCAACCGACGACGGGGTCTACCTCGCAGTGTCAGCGGTGCCGGACTACGGGCTGCTCGCCCACCAGTCGCTCGAGGACATGCTGGCCGGTGGTGGCGAGCGCGAGGTGCTCGGCGCGGCACAGAAGCGGAACCCGGCGGACTTTGCCCTGTGGAAGTTCGCGAAGCCGGGCGAGCCGAACTGGCCCTCACCGTGGGGCGACGGACGACCGGGTTGGCACAGTGAGTGCGTCGTGATGTCGCTCGAACTGCTCGGAGAGGGTTTCGACCTGCACTGCGGAGGCCAGGACCTCCAGTTCCCGCACCACGAGAACGAGCGGGCGCAGGCTGTTGCTCTCGGGAAGCGGTTTGCGAACCACTGGATGCACAACGGCTTCGTGGTGGACACCGAGGGCGAGAAGATGTCGAAGAGCATCGGCAACGTGGAGAATCTCCTCGACCTCACCGATCATTACGACCCCCGCGCCTACCGGATGGTCCTCCTACAGACGCACTATCGGTCGCCCGTACGCGTCAGCCAGGACAACATCGACGCAGCGGTCAACGCGCTCGCGGGTCTCGACTCGTTCGCCGCACGCACGGCCGGTGTCGCGGTAGGTGCCGCACCGGACCAAGCCGTGATCGAGCAGTTCCGCGAGCGCATGGACAACGACCTCGACAGCCCTACGGCAATGGCTGTCCTGTTCGACTCGGTGCGACGCGCCAATGCCGCCCTGGACGCGGGAGACGCCGGCCTTGCCGGTGCCCTGGCCGCATCGGTCCAGGAGATGTGCTCAGCGGTCGGCCTCGTGCTCAAGGCAGCGGGGAACGTGCCGGAGGACATCACCGCAAAGGCCGCGGCGCTCGACGCCGCGAGGGCAGCGAAGGATTTTGCTGCCGCGGACGCGCTGCGGGGCGAACTGCAGGCCGGGGGCTGGATCGTCGAGACCACCAAGCTTGGTACTACGGTTCGCCGCTGATCGCTGACACTGTGCCCCGCCGAAACCGACCCGAGCGCCAAGAGCGCGTACCCCTTCCCCGCGGATTCTGGGTGATCTGGAGCACTGTCGCGCTCGACCTCGTCGGGTTCGGGATCGTGGTACCGATCCTCGGGCGCTACGCCGAGCGCTTCGGGGCGGGAGGTGTCGCTGTCGGGCTCCTCTTCGCCTCGTTCTCGCTCGCTCAGTTTGTGTGCGCCCCATTGCTCGGCCGTCTGTCGGACCGCATCGGTCGCAAGCCGGTTCTGCTCCTCTCGCTGTTCGGCACGGCAGTAGCGAGCTTTCTCACGGGTGCTGCGAACGTGCTCTGGTTGCTCTTCCTTGCGCGGATACTCGACGGCGCGAGCGGGGCGAGCGTGGCTGTCGCGCAGGGTGCGGTGACCGACATGGTCGAGCCGGAGGAACGACCGAGGGCGCTTGGCCTGATCGGGGCGGCGTTCGGGATCGGCTTTATCGTCGGGCCCGCGCTCGGCGGCCTCGCCTCGCTCGGCGGGCCTCACGTTCCGTTCTACGTGGCCGGCGGGCTCGCACTGCTCAACGCGCTGATCGCCATCCGACGGGTACCCGAAACGCGCCCGCGGTCGGTCCGGGCCGAGCGCCCGCCGCGCGATGCGCAGGCAAACCGCCTGTGGGGGATTGCGCTCGCAACGTTCGTGGCGGTGTGCGCCTTCGCCGGCTTCGAAGCCACCTTCGCACTGCTCACGAAGCAGCGCTTCGGGCTGAAAGAGGGCGGTGTTGCCACCGTCTTCATCGGGATCGGGCTGTTGCTCACGGTCGTGCAGGGCGCAATGGTCCGGCCGGTCACGAGGGCACTCGGATCGACGCGGACGCTGCAGGCCGGACTGCTGCTCAACGGCCTCGGGCTGCTCGTGCTTGCCGTCGCCGAGTCGTGGGCCGTGCTCCTGCCGGCGCTCGCCCTGCTCACCGTCGGACAAGGCCTCGTCACCCCGAGCCTGAGCCTGGTGGTGACCGGCCGGGTTCCGGACCACCAGCGGGGCGAGGCATTGGGCTTCCAACAGGGGATCTCGGCAGTGGCCCGCGTGATCGGGCCAGTGATGGCCGGAGTGCTCTTCGAGCACGTGGCGATCCCGGCGCCGTACCTCGTCGGTGCCGGTCTGTGCACGGTGGCGCTCGTCGTGATGCTGGGACAGCCCGGTGGCAGTCGCAAGCGCACGCTCGGTGCTGCAGACGTGCCGGTGACAAACTGACCGACGGATGAGCGACGCAAAACCGCCCACGGCTCCGTCCGACAGAAGCACGCGCGGGATGGGCTATCAGCCCGCTCTCGATGGTGTGCGGGCACTCAGTGTTGCCTTGGTGATCCTGTACCACGCAGGCGTCGTGCGCAACGCTGCGCTCCCGTCAGGGGTTCCCAAGCCGTGGTTCTTCAACGGTGGCTTCCTCGGTGTCGAGGTGTTCTTCGTGGTCTCGGGCTATCTCATCACCACGCTGCTGCTCGAGGAGCGGGAGCGCACGGGAACGATTGCGCTCGGGAAGTTCTGGGGACGACGGTTCCGCAGGCTCATCCCTGCCCTCTGGGTGATGATTGTCGTTGCGTCTGTGTGGGCGATGGTGTGGGGCCGCGCATATCTCTCGGACCTGCGCCACGACATCCCGTTCGCCGTGTCGTACACCTCGAACTTCCAACAGCTATTCCGCAAGGTCAGCTATTTCGAGGGTGTGCCCCACCTGCTTCGACACCTCTGGTCACTGGCGGTCGAGGAGCACTTTTACCTCCTGTTCCCGCCGCTCCTGATGCTCGTGCTCCGTCGCTCGCCGGAACGCCGCCGGCTTCTCGGGCTGGTGCTGCCCGTTGCGCTGGTGTCGATCGTGGCGCTTGTCCTCGTCTGGCAGCGGCCGGTCGAGCGCCTCGGCGAGACCGGTGCTCAGCTCGATGACCTCCGGCAGAACTGGGCGTACCTCAGCACGGTGACCCGTGTGGGCGGCATCCTCATCGGTGTTGCGCTTGCTGTCGTGTGGTCGCCGTGGCGACGGCACACGCAGGGTGCGGAGCCGGTGCGCTCGGCGCGGGCTGACGCGCTAGGGCTCCTCGCCACGGCGGGTGTGGTCGTGGCATCTCTCGTGCTGTCGAACGAGTCGGCGTTCCTCTACCGCGGTGGGCTCACGGCCGTCTCAGTGCTCAGCGCGATAGCGATCGCTGCATCGGTCCATCCGGGCGCGCGCGCCATGCGCGCACTGTTCGGCAACCGGGTGATGGCGGCCATCGGCCGTCGCTCGTACGGCCTGTATATCTGGCACTGGCCGATCTTTGTTGGACCCCTCGAGGGGCGGTCCACCCTGGCCCGACTTGTCATCGGCATCCCGGCCACGGCGTTGGTGTCAGAGCTCTGCTACCGCTTCGTCGAAACCCCTGTGCGCACCGGATGGTTGTTGTCGCGGCTGCGTCGACGGGCCGCCCTCACGGCGGTCGGCTCGGTGCTCGCCGTGTCCGCTCTCGTGGTGGCGCTCGCGGTAGTGCGGGCACCCGGGGTCGGCGGTCCCGACGGGGCTGCCGCAGCGGGCGCGGACACGGAGATCACCGATGACGCCCTCGATCCGGAGACGGAGCTCGACACCGACACCGACACCGCTGTGTCGGAACCACCGGAGCCGACCACCTCCGGGGCAACGCAAACCACTGCGATACCGGACGGGTCCGATCCCACGGTGTCAACCACCCAACCGGCACCCACCACAACGCTCCCGGCCCTGCCGCGCCGGGTTATCGCGGTCGGAGACTCGACGGCTGGCGCGTTCGCGCGCAACTCGCCGCGCAACGTCCGCAAGACCCTGCGGTTTGTCGACGGGCAGTTGAGCGGCTGCAGCATCAACAGCCGCGGTGTTGCTGTCGGCGTGCGCAAGACCGGACGGGACTTCCGTGTCTGCAAGAACTGGGCAAACCGCTGGGCCACCAAGGCCACCAAGGCTGCTGCCGAGATCGCGCTGGTTGTCCTCGGTGCGTGGGACGTGTTCGACATCGACTACGGCAAGGACACGGTCGTGTTCGCGAGCGCCGAGTTCAACACGACTTTTAGGAGCAACCTCCGTTCGGGCATCGACGCACTGATCGGCACCGGCGCAAAGGTTGCGCTGCTGGAGGTGCCCTGCTACCGACCGCACTTCACCGGTGGGCCCGGCACGTTCGAGTTCCCCGAGCGCGGCGACGACACGCGCACCAGGCACCTCAACCAGTTGCTCCGTGAGGTTGCTGCCGCGGACCCGGCAAACGTCACCTTTATCAACGGTCCACAGGTGTGGTGTACGGACGAGAAGACCGCGAAGAACTGGTGGCTGCGCTACGACGGAGTGCACTACACGCCTCAGGGTGCAGCGATCGTCTACGACGCGATCAAGGACCAGTTGCTCGCCATTCCGGTCGGCGCCGCGCAGCACGCCAAGCGTCCTCGCAAGTGATCCCAGACCTGGGTGGGGTTGAACCTACCCGGCGGTAACTTCTGGGCATGGCAGAGTTTTCGCTCACCCTGAATGATGACCAGCAGCAGATCCAGAGCTGGGTCCACACGTTTGCCGCCGACGTGATCCGGCCGGCCGCTCACGAGTGGGACGAGCGTGAGGAGTTCCCCTGGCCGATCGTCCAGGAGGCCGCCAAGATCGGTCTCTATGGGTTCGAGTTCATGCTGAACGCCATCGGAGACAAGAGCGGCCTCACGCTCCCGGTAGCGATCGAGGAACTGTTCTGGGGTGACGCGGGGATTGGCATGGCCATCATGGGGTCCGGCCTTGCTGCGGCCGGTATCTCGGGCAACGGCACGCCCGAGCAGGTCATGGAGTGGGTGCCGCAGTGCTACGGGACGGCGGACGACGTTCGGCTCGGGGCGTTCTGCGTGAGCGAACCCGATGCAGGCTCCGACGTGTCGTCGCTGCGCACGCGTGCCGTGTACGACGAGGCCAACGACGAATGGGTGCTCAACGGTACGAAGGCGTGGATCACCAACGGCGGCATCGCCAGTGTGCACGTAGTGGTGGCTGCCGTGGATCCGGCACTCAAGGGCCGTGGGCAAGCTTCCTTTATCGTGCCGCCGGGCACGAAGGGACTGTCGATGGGGCAGAAGTACGCCAAGCACGGCATCAAGGCATCCCACACGAGCGAGGTGGTGCTCGACGACGTGCGCATCCCCGGTCGTTGCTTGCTCGGCGGCAAGGACAAGCTCGACGCGAAGCTGGCCCGTGCACGAGAAGTCGGGCACAGCGGCGGCAAGCAGCCAGCGATGGCGACATTCGAGGCAACCCGGCCGGCGGTGGGTGCGCAGGCCATCGGTATCGCCCGTGCGGCCTACGAGTACTCGCTCGAGTACGCCAAGGAGCGCGTGGCGTTCGGCAGGCCGATCATCATGAACCAGTCCATTGCGTTCAAGCTCGCCAACATGATCACCGAGATCGACGCCAGCCGTCTGCTCATCTGGCGCGCTGCCTGGCTCGCCCGAAATGGCGGGTACAAGAACGGTGAAGGTTCGATGAGCAAGTACAAGGCGAGTGAAGTGGCCGTGTGGGTCACCCAAGAGGCAATCCAGATCCTCGGCGGCAACGGCTACACCCGTGAATACCCCGTGGAGCGCTGGCACCGTGATGCGAAGATCCACACGATCTTTGAAGGGACATCGGAGATCCAGCAGTTGGTGATCGCCCGTGCGATCTCCGGCCTCCGCATCGAGTAGCTCAGGAGCGGGTCCACTCCGCATTGATCGGGATCGGGCCGTTGGGCAACCATGGCTGCGCGTTGACGGCATCTTTCACCTTGTAGGAGCCGCGCTCTACGACGCCGAGTGCTGCGTCGATGATGCGGTACTTCTGCACCTTCGAGAAGATTGCCTGGGACTCGATCCAAGCCACGACGAACTCTCCGGGCGCAAAGTTGCATCGCTTCTGGATGGCGGCCACGAGGTCCTCGCGGTGGAGGTGGCCGTCGCCGAAGTTCCAGCCGATCACCGCGTTGTTGGCGAACTCGGCCTCACGAATGCTGTACGACTCCCACTTGTCGCCAAGGTGACGCATGGTGAGCGAGAACAGCGCCCGACCCTGGCTGTGCATGGAGCGCCACGCAAGTGTTTGGTCGAGGACGATCTCGGCAACAGCAGTTGGATAGGTGGCCTCGAGTTGCTTGAGCTGCTGCGGCGAGTCCTTCACGATGAACTCGTCGATCTTCGCCTCGGCTCCGGGCGCAAACGCCCACTGTGCCGATGCCCAGTTGCCGGCGTACTGGCGCATCGACGGGAGGAACGAGACCTTGTCGGGAACAAGGTTGCCGAGAATCGGGAAGAACAGCAGCCCGCCGATAACGAGCACCGTCACCCACCACGACGACATGTCGCCGATGCCGAACCCCTTCTCGGCCGGGAAGTTCCAGAACAGCGTGGCCGTGGTGAACCCGAACAGAAGGTTCCACTCGTTAGGCGATGCGAGGGCGAACATCCCGATGATCACGAGGTGGAAGGTGAGCATCGCGATGATTGCGATGATGGTCACCGTGCGGTTCGTCGAGAACAGCAGCACCAACGCGCCGCCACACTCGAGCATGCTCCCGCCAATGTGGGCAAAGAAGCTGGTGAGGTGTGACGGACGGAGGTCCTCGGGAAAGCTCCGGTACATCTTCCGCTTGAAGCGCCTCGATACCACGATGGGCGCATTGCTGAACATCGGCGAGACCACGTTGCTGAAGTGGTAGCCAATCTTGGAGATGGCGGCGCCGACCCATACGAGGACGATCAGCAGTTTCAGAGCGACGATCATGTCCATCGTTCCGAACACCACACTGAAGAACATCACTGGCACGTACTGCTCGCCGCGCGCTGCGAGGAACAGCGTCTTGTCACGCAGCCCGGCAACGACGAGGAACGCCATCATGATGATGAGCAGCACAGGCGAGATGAGCGTGCCGTGGGTGGACCACCCGTACCGGGCGAACGTATCGGCGAGCTCACCGTTGTGTGCCCCGGGGAGGACCACACAGAGCACTGCAGTGATGAGGATGCCCGCGTACAGAAATACGTCGAACGCGGTACGGCTGTCACCGTTCGTACCGGGCACCCACTTGAAGGGATTCAGGCGGATCGTTCCGGGCTTGAGCCAGTACTTGAACGCACCGGTCTGCGGCTTGAAGTGGCCACAGAGGATGCCCCATGCCCCGGCGATGCCGAGGGCCTCGAGGAAGACGGTCCAGAGGACGAGCTTTTGGTAGAAGATCGGTTCGCGCCACCAGGTTGCGATGTCGCCGAGCGACCCGATGTCGGACGTTATCCACGCGAGGAATGCGCCGAGCAGGCCGTGCAGAACGACGAGTTTCGCGATGTAGATCGTGTGGACGATCTTCGGTGTCCCGAAGCCGTAGTCCACCCAGTGGAGCGTCAGCTGTCGCAGGCGCTCCATCCTCGGTTGCTGACCGAACGTCGCCGGGTCGACCGGCGGAAAGTCGGGTGTCTTGAATCCCATGGTGGCCCCTCCGATGACGTGCGGTTCGAACCCTAGTCCGGAGGCTGTGACGAGGGACACATGCCCGTGGTTCCGGCCGGGTCGGCCAGCGCGGGCGCGCTGGGTGCGACACACTGCGGGAATGACGAACCCCGTATCCGTGACCCGAGAAATCGCAGCCTCCCCGGAACGGGTGTGGGCGATGGTGACCGACCTCCCGCGCATGGGCGAGTGGTCCCCGGAGAATCAGGGGGGCGTGTGGACCGGCGGCGCGGCCGGGCCTGCCGTAGGCGCTCGGTTCAAGGGAAAGAACCGGAACGGTCGCCGGTCATGGTCCACCTCGGTCAAGGTGACGGTGTGTGACTCACCCCGTACCTTCTCGTTCGCCCTCATCGCGCTCGGGAAGAACTGGTGCGACTGGGTGTACGACATCGAGCCGACCGCAACGGGCTGTGCCGTGACGCACTCATGGGTAGACCACCGGGGCAAGTTCGCCGGTGTCATCGGTGGGGTGATTTCCGGTGTTCCCGATCGCGCAACGCACAACCGTGGCAACATGGAGGTCACGCTAGAGAACCTCGCGCGGGCGGCTGCTCAGGAGTAGCGCTGCCCCTCGAAGTCCGGGGGCTATACCCGACGGGTGAGCCCCTCCCAATACGGGGCGCGCAGCTCACGCTTGAGCAGTTTGCCGCTCGCGTTCCGCGGGAGTGCGTCGCAGAACACCACCGCTGTCGGGCACTTGAAGCCTGCGAGGCGTTCCCGGCCGAAGGCGATGAACTCCCCCTCGGTGACCGTCTCGCCGGCGCGGAGTACCACGAACGCGATCGGGGTCTCGCCCCACTTCTCGTGAGGCACGCCGATGATCGCAACCTCCAGCACGGCAGGGTGCGCTGCAACGACGTTCTCCACCTCTGCGGGGTACACGTTCTCGCCGCCGCTGATGATCATGTCCTTCAGGCGGTCGTTCACGTAGAGATACCCGTCCTGCAGGTTGCCGATGTCACCCGTGCGGAGCCAGTCATCGACCATGCTCGAGGCAGTGGCTCCCGACAGTCCCCAGTAGCCAGCCATCACCTGGGGGCTCCGGATGAGGATCTCGCCATCGGTACCGTCGGGTAGTTCCTCTAGCGTCGCTGGGTCCACCACCTTCAGTTCCGTGTTGAGCGCCGGCCGGCCTGCTGAGCGCAGGAGGTGGCTCCGCGGACCACTCGGGTCGTGATCCTGCGCGGCAAGGAACACCAGAGGGCCGCAGGTTTCGGTGAGGCCGTATGCACCGACAAAGACATTGCCGAAGCGCTCGATCGCCTCGATGAGCGTGGTGTCAGAGATCGGTGCGGCCCCGTACATGATCAACTCGATCGATGAGACATCTGCGGGCTCATCGCACACGGTGATCATCTGGACCATCGTCGGTACCCAGAGCGAATGGGTGACCCGGTGTTGCCCGACGAGACGGAGCGCACCCGCAGGCGTCATCTCCCGCATCAGCACGATCGTTGCGCCGCTGGCGAGGCCTTGCATCGCCCATCCGGTGCCGCCGATGTGGAAGACGGGCAGTGCCACCAGGCTCACTGATTCTGGTGCGAGGTGGTTCACGTCAAGGCCCGCGTCGAGGAAGGCCGCAAGGTTGCCGTAGGTGATGAGTACGCCCTTGGGGTGGCCCGTGGTGCCAGACGAGTACAGCTGCAGCCAGGTGTCGTCGGGTGCAGGGGTGCCGTTGGGATCAAGGTTCGGTGCCGCATCCCGTCGGGCGGTATATGAGTCGTTGCTGTCGCCGTCGAGCACGACGATCCGCAGGGTTGTCGGCACCATATGGAGAAATTCCGTGTGTGCGATCACCGTTCCCGCGCCGGAGTCGCCGAGCACATAGGCAACTTCCTCCGCGGAGAGTCGCCAGTTGACGGCGCACACCACGGCGCCCATTTTCGCGGCGCCGAAGAGCAGTTCGAAGAACTCGGCACAGTTCCTGCCGAGGAAGCCAACCCGGTCGCCCGATCCGATGCCGAGCGACAGGAGCATCTGCGCCACGCGGTTCGAACTCGTATCGAGATCGGCATAGGTGAGGCGGTGCTCGCCGTCGACGATCGCCGGTCGGTCGCTGGAGCGTCTCGCCCGAACAATGTCAACGACAGACGAGTAGTAGTCAGTGTTCATGCGGGGCCCCGGTTCCTGGAAGTGTCTCGACGTTATCTCCGCCGCCGCTGGCAGGGAGTGCTCGGGGGTCAGCGCGGGGATTCGTCGTTCGGTAGGGTCCGTCGAGTACCGGGGCGCAAGTTTCGGGGCGCAAGTTTCGGGGGAAACGACGAGCGGGGAAGAGCGATGTCCGAGGTCATCATGGGGGCGCCGCGGGTTGCTGTGGTCAGCATCTCGGGCAATGGGACGCCCGAGCAGGTCATGGAGTGGGTGCCACAGTGCTACGGCACGGCGGACGACGTGATGCTCGGCGCGTTCTACGTTAGTGAGCCGTAGGCCGGCTCAGCGTGTCATCGCTGCGCTCGCGTGCGATGTACGACGAGGCCACGGATGAATGGGTGCTGATCGGCACGAACGGACTGTCGATGGTGCAGAAGTACGCCAAGCACGGCATCAAGGCATCCCGCGCTAGCGAGTGGTGCTCGACGACGTGCGCATCCCCGGTCGTTGCTTGCTCGGTGGCAACGGGTACACGCTTGCGTACCCCGCGGAGCGCTGGCATCGGGGCCCGAAGATCCAGCAGCTGGTGATCGCCCGCGCGATCCCCGGCCTGCGGTCCGGGCGACATTGCTGGATTGCCCTAACCAACGACGCTCCAACGTCTGTTGACGGGTCCCGGACTATCCCTTAGCATAGTAAGCACTAGGCCATCGGGGAATGGTCACTTCAGAGAGATCAGGAGCTTCTCAATGCGCGTCGGGGCATGCATTTTCAACCAGAACTACAACGACTGGGATCGATACGAAGCCGAGGAGCGTGGCGAATCGGTAACCGATCGGCCCGCTCGAGAAGACCGGGACATCTTCCGGGAGGAACTCAATATCGCTCGAATCGCCGACGAAACCGGCTTTGATGCGGTCTGGACGGTTGAACATCACTTCACGCCGTACACGATGATCACGAATCCGCTGCAGTACCTCTCGTACATCGCTGCGATCACCAAGAGGGTTGACCTCGGCACGATGGTCACGGTGCTGCCGTGGCATAACCCGGTCCGTGTCGCCGAGGACGTCAACATGCTTGACACGCTGCTCGGTGAGGGTCGTGAGGTAATTCTTGGCGTCGGTCGTGGTCTCGGCCGTCGTGAGTACGGCGGTCTATCGATAGACCAGAAC